>JAANMY010000302.1_pt1 | contig 71320 bp, 58 predicted proteins | sample 7279691 | NCBI WGS metagenome assembly JAANMY01 (sample SAMN14094543, study PRJNA606508) | bioreactor metagenome | isolation source: A lab-scale SPAN reactor treating ammonium-rich wastewater day 388 | place: Ireland: Galway | collected 2018-02-07 | reverse complement strand
GTGGCCCAGGCGGTCGCTCGGCGCCTGCGCGCGGCGACCGAGCGGGAAGATCACCGGCCATAGCAGCCACGCCACCGGGCGCACCGGGAAGTTGCGCAGCGCACCGGACAGCGCGGTCTCGATCTTGTTGACCGCATCGTGCACTGCCCACGCCAGCAGCGGCTGGTCGCTGGCCGGACGGCCCTGGTCCTCGTAACGCTTCAGCATCGAACTGACGATGTAGAGCTGGCTCAGCACGTCGCCCAGACGGCCCGACAGCGATTCCTTGAACTTCAGCTTGCCGCCGAGCAGCAGCATCGACACGTCCGCCATCAGCGACAGGTTGGCGGAGTAACGATTGAGCTTGCGGAAGTAGCGGCGCGTGTAGTCGTCACCCGGCGCGGCGCCGAAGCGCGAACCGGTGATCGCGAACCAGAAGCTGCGCACGGCATTGGAGATCGCATAGCCGATGTGGCCGAACAGCGCGGTGTCGAAGGCGTCCAGGCGCTCGCCGGGATCGGCGATCTGGGTGGCCTTCATCTCCTTCATCACCCACGGATGGCAGAGGATCGCGCCCTGCCCGAAGATCATCAGCGAGCGCGTCATGATGTTGGCGCCTTCCACCGTGATCGCGATCGGCGAAGCCTGCCACGCGCGGCCGGCGAAGTTGCGCGGCCCCAGGATGATGCCCTTGCCACCGATCACGTCCATCGCGTCCTTGGCCACGATGCGGCCCATCTCGGTGCAGTGGTACTTGGAGATGGTCGACGGCACCGCCGGGTTCTCGCCGCGCGCCACGGCGGCCGCGGTCGCCTGCGACAGCGCGCTCACCGCATAGGCGTGGCCGCCCATCCGCGCCAGCGCTTCCTCGACGCCCTCGAAGCGGCCGACCGACAGGCCGAACTGCTTGCGGATGCGCGCGTACGCGCCCACCGTCACCGCGCCCATCTTGGAGCCGCCGCTGGCGGTCGAGGGCAGGGTGATGCTGCGGCCGATCGACAGGCACTCCATCAGCATCCGCCAGCCCTGGCCGGCGTAGTCCTCGCCACCGATCAGCTGCGACAGCGGCACGAAGAGGTCGCGGCCGCGGATCGGGCCGTTCTGGAACGGCGAGTTCAGCGGGAAGTGGCGGCGGCCGATCTCCAGGCCCGCCGTGTCGCGCGGCACCAGCGCCAGCGAGATGCCGATGTCCTGCTTGTCGCCGATCAGGCCGTCCGGGTCGTACATTCGGAAGGCCACGCCGATCAGCGTAGCCACCGGCGCCAGCGTGATGTAGCGCTTGTTGAGGGTGAGGCGGATGCCGAGCACCTTCGCGCCGTTCCACTCGCCTTCGCAGACGATGCCGTAGTCGGGGATCGAGGTCGCGTCGGAACCGGCGAACGGCCCGGTCAGCGCGAAGCACGGCACCTCGCGGCCATCGGCCAGGCGCGGCAGGTAGTGGCGCTTCTGCTCCTCGGTGCCGTAGTGCATCAGCAGCTCGGCCGGGCCGAGCGAGTTCGGCACGCCCACCGTGGAGCTGACAACCGAACTGATCGAGGCCAGCTTCTGGATCACCTTGTGGTTCATCAGCGCCGAGAAGCCGAGGCCGCCGTATTCCTTCGGGATGTTCAGGCCGAAGAACTTGTTGCGCTTGATGAAGTCCCACATCTCCGGCGGCAGGTCGGCGCGGACGTGGTCGATCTCCCAGTTGTCGACCATACGGCAGAGTTCTTCGGTCGGCCCGTCGAGATAGGCCTGTTCCTCGGCGGTCAGTTCGGGCTTCGGTTGCGACAGCAGCTGCGACCACTCCGGCTTGCCCGAGAACAGCTGGCCCTCGAAACCGACCGTGCCCGACTCCAGCGCGGTGCGCTCGGTGTCGGAGAGCGGCGGCAGGATCCTCGTGTAGAACTTCAGCAGCGGCGCGGTGATCAGCGCCTTGCGCAGTGCCGGGATCAGCAGCGGAATGGCGATGACCGTCGCGATCACCGCCGCGACGATCGTCGCGGTGCGGTGGGCGCCCAACAGCCAGCAGGCCACGAGCAGGCACGCGGTGAGGGCGGCCCAGATCGCCAGGCGCCAGCGGTGGTACGCGGCGAGCCCCGTGGCGGCGAGGAGGGCGAGGAACGGGATCACGATGGTCATGCGGGACTCCTGCGGCGTGCGCAGCGAACGATGATGGAAAGGAATGGCGAGTTGATGCCGCACATCGGCGGCATACACCATACGCGAAAGTATGTTTCAGGTCCGGCGCTGTCAAGTTGCACTGCCGCATACTCAAGGTGACGCCGGCGTATGGTTAAATATCGCCCATGACGCCGACCACCGAAAAACCCGAACGCACCGGCCGCCTCAGCGCCGATGACTGGGCGCAGGCCGCGCTCGACCAGATCGCCGAGCAGGGCGTCTCCGCCGTCGCGGTGGAGCCGCTGGCACGGCGCCTGGGTGTGACCAAGGGCAGCTTCTACTGGCACTTCCCGTCCCGCGACGCGCTGCTGCAGGCCGCGCTCGAGCGCTGGGAGACGCATGAGCAGGAAGAAGTCTTCGGACAGCTCGAAGGCGTGACCAATCCGGCTGACCGGCTCGGCTCGCTGTTCAAGCTGGTCGCCAACGAGGTGCAGTCGCACGTCATCTACAGCGAACTGCTGAAGGCGCTCGACCATCCCGCGGTGCAGCCGGTGATCGGCCGCGTCTCCAAGCGCCGCCTCGATTACCTCACCTCGCTGTTCCGCGCCGCCGGGCTCGACGCCACCGACGCCCTGCATCGCGCCCGCCTCGCCTACGCCGCCTACGTCGGCTTCCTCCAGCTCAACCTGCAGCTGGGCCAGCGCGACATGCAGCGCGAGGAATTCGAGGACTACGTCGACCACATGATGGCGACGCTGATCCCGGCCAAGGCCGGCGCCTGATTCCCTTTTCTTTGCCGTGCATGACGCAGGGCTTCGCATCTATTTCCACGGAACCGACATGACCGATATCGTCCAGAACGCGCACAGCCAGCTCGGCGCCCTCAACCAGTGGGTGCTCGAAGTGGCCAGGCTGACCCGTCCCGCCCGCATCCACTGGTGCGATGGCAGCGACGCCGAGAACGCGCAGCTGATCGAATCGATGCTGGCCGACGGCACCCTCGTCAAGCTCAACGATGAAACCCACCCGAACAGCTACCTGCACCGCTCGCATCCGGACGATGTCGCCCGCGTCGAGCACCTGACCTTCGTCTGCACCTCCCAGCGCGACGACGCCGGCCCGAACAACCACTGGATGGAGCCGGATATCGCGCGCAACCAGATGAAGTCGCTGTTCGAGGGTTGCATGGAAGGCCGCACGATGTACGTGGTGCCGTACTGCATGGGGCCGATCGACTCGCCGCTGTCGCGTTGCGGCGTGGAGATCACCGACTCGGCCTACGTCGTCGCCAACATGCGCATCATGACCCGCATGGGCGCCGCCGCACTTGCGCGCATCGAGCGCGAAGGCAGCTTCGTCAAGGGCCTGCATTCCACCGGCGACCTCAACCCCGACCGCCGCTTCATCATGCATTTCCCGGAGGACCTGGAGATCCAGTCCTTCGGTTCCGGCTACGGCGGCAACGCGCTGCTCGGCAAGAAATGCCACGCGCTGCGCATCGCCTCGCACCAGGCGCGCAGCGAGGGCTGGCTCGCCGAGCACATGCTGATCCTCGGCATCGAGAACCCGAAGGGCGAGACGCACTACATCGCCGCCGCTTTCCCGAGCGCCTGCGGCAAGACCAACCTGGCGATGCTGATCCCGCCCGAAGGTTATGTGCGCGACGGTTGGAAGATCAGCACGGTGGGCGACGACATCTGCTGGATGCGCCCCGGCGCCGACGGCCGCCTGTACGCGATCAACCCGGAAGCCGGCTTCTTCGGCGTGGCGCCGGGCACGTCGGAGAAGTCGAACCCGAACGCGCTCGCCTCGCTGCAGCGCGATGCCATCTTCACCAACGTCGCCGTCACCGACGACAACCAGCCGTGGTGGGAAGGCCTCGACAAGCGCGTACCCGCCATTGACTGGCGCGGAAATGCATACGATTGCAACGCCGGCAAGCCCGCCGCGCATCCCAATTCCCGCTTCACCGTGAGCGCCAGGCAGTGCCCGAGCTACTCGCCGCATGCCGAGGACGCGCAGGGCGTGCCGATCTCCGCCATCGTCTTCGGTGGCCGTCGCGCCTCGCTGGTGCCGCTGGTGTTCGAAGCGCGCGACTGGACGCACGGCGTGCTCGTCGGCGCCTCGATGGGCTCCGAGACCACCGCCGCCGCGACCGGCGCGGTCGGCGTGATGCGCCGCGACCCGATGGCGATGAAGCCGTTCGCCGGCTACAACTTCGCCGACTACTTCGCCCACTGGCTGTCCTTCGACAAGGCCGGCGCGAAGTTGCCGAAGGTCTTCCACGTCAACTGGTTCCGCAAGGGCGACGGCGGCGACTTCCTGTGGCCGGGCTTCGGCGACAACATGCGCGTGCTCGAGTGGATGCTGAAGCGCGTGGCGGGCGAGGCGGGCAGCGTCGAGACCCCGATCGGCCACCTGCCCAAGGTCGACGACATCAATCTCGAGGGTGTGACGCTGACCGACGAGGCCCGCGAGAAGCTGTTCGGTTACGACCGCGCCGGATGGCAGCAGGAGTTCGCGGGCATCGGCGAATACCTCGATGAATACGGCCCGCGCATGCCGGAAGCCTTGAAGGCAGAGCAGCGGAATACCGCCGCGTCACTGGCCAAGTGATGCCTGTATCACGACTTTCCAACGCAGTCTGAACAAAATCCGAACATATGAAAAATGAATGCGGGGAGCTGAATCTCGGCTTTCCAGAGTAGTGAAATTTGCGTTATGCTCGGCCCAGCCTCGCCCTACGGCCAGGCCTCTTTGAGACTCTGGAGACCCACCCTAATGTTGAATACCAAGAAGCTGACGAGCGCGATCCAGGTCGCCCTCTTCATCGGTACCGCTTCTCTGGTCGCTGGCAATGCCTTCGCGCAGACCCAGACGGAAGAGAAGAAGGAAGAAACCAAGTCGCTCGACCGCGTTGAAGTGGTCGGCTCGCGCGTCAAGCGCGCCGAGATCGAAGGCGCCCTGCCGGTCACCGTGATCGACCGTGCCGCCATCGATGCCACCGGCAAGGCCTCGGTCGCCGACGTGCTGCGCGACACCACCTTTGCCTCGTTCGGCAACTTCCGCCCGCAGTCCGGCAGCTCCGCCCAGGCGCTGGCCGACATCGACCTGCGCGGACTGGGTTCCAGCCGTACGCTGGTGCTGATCGACGGTCGTCGCGCGCCGAAGGCCCCGTTCGCCGCGGGCAGCCAGGACTTGAACGCGATCCCGACCTCCGCGGTCGAGCGCATTGAGATCCTGTCCGACGGTGCCTCGGCCGTATACGGCTCCGACGCCATCGGCGGCGTTGTCAACATCGTGCTGCGCAAGGACTTCGAAGGCGCCGAGATCCGCGCCGGCCTGGGCATGACCGCCGTCAAGGGTGGTGATACCCACGAGTACGCCGCCACCTTCGGCACCGCCGGCGAGCGCGGTCGCATGATCATGTCGGCTTCGGCCAACGATCGCGACATGGTGTTCACGCGCGACCAGATCGGCTACGTCCAGGGCGTGTCGGTCTACGGCAACAACTACCGCGTCTACAACCAGAACACCGGTGCGTTCGTGACCGCGCCGAAGGCTGTCCCGGGCTTCGCGTGCAACACCAACGGCTTCTGGCTGACCGCGGGCGGCACCTGCTCGTTCGACTTCAACTCGGTCGCCGCGAACGAAGCCTCGATCAAGAACAAGGGCCTGTTCGCCCGTGGTGACTACCAGATCACCGACAACTGGTCGGTCTACATGACCGCCATGGCGCAGAAGGTCAACAGCTTCGGCCGTTACGCGCCGGTCCCGGTGCTGGCCCTGGTTGCCGACAACACCCCGAACGACATCATCAAGGGTGACGGCCTCTCCACCGCGCTGTACCACCGCATGGCCGCGGGCGGCAACCGCGACACCACCTCCGACGCCAACGTCACCGACCTGCTGCTGGGCTTCCAGGGCCGCGTCTGGGACAAGGTCGACCTCGACTTCGGCATCCGTCGCTCGAACTACCGCTACAACGAGTTCGGTACCGGTTACTCGGTGAACCCGCTGCTTGTCCAGGCGCTTGAGCGTGGCGACTATCTGGTCACCAACCCGTACGGCACCGACCCGACCACCCTGGCGAGTGTTTTCGCGACCATCAACCGTCGTTCGACCTCGACCGTGGAAGAGGCTTACGCGACCGCCAACTTCGACGTGTTCGAAATGGCCGGTGGCACCTCCAACATGGCGGTGGGCATTGAGGCGCGCAAGGAAACCTACGCTGACCTGTACGACTCGCTGTCGGAAGCCGGCGTGATCGACGGTTCGGCCGGCAACTCGGCCGCCGGCAGCCGCAAGGTCAACTCGGTGTTCGCCGAATGGCTGTTCCCGATCGTCAGCTCGTTCGAAGTGACGCTCGCCGGCCGCTACGACAAGTACAGCGACTACGGCTCCGACTTCGCCCCGAAGATCGGCCTGCGCTGGCACCCGGTCGACAACTTCACCCTGCGTGGCTCCTACGGCACCGGCTTCCGCGCCCCGCCGCTGGACATCCTGACCCAGAAGACCAGCTTCTCGGCCGACTCGGTCGTGGATCCGGCCACCTGCGTCATTTTCGGCGGCACCCCGGCCCAGTGCCAGACCGCCAGCGTGCAGGTGAACGCGTTCTACCGCGCCAACCCGAACCTGAGCTCGGAAAAGTCGAAGCAGTGGTCGCTGGGCATGGCCTACGATCCGACCGACTGGCTGAACTTCACCCTCGATTACTACAACATCGAGATCGATGATCGTATCCGCCAGTTCAGCTCGCAGGCGCTGATCGACCGCACCAACAACCCGGCCCTCGGCCCGATTCCGGCTGGCCTGGGCGTTACCCGCAACGCTGACGGCTCGATCAACTTCGTCAACGCCGGCTACGGCAACGAAGGTACGTTGAACACCAACGGTCTGGACCTGGCGGCGCGTACCCGCTTCGACCTGGCTGGTGGCCGCATGCAGAACATGCTGCAGGTCGGTTATGTCCACGAGTACACCATCGATGACGGCGAAGATCTCGCCGGCACCGTGGGTGCCCCGGACGTCCGTGCCAACCTGGCCAACCAGTACAACACGGGTGCCTGGACCTTCGGCACGATCACCCGCTACATCAAGGGTCAGCAGGATCCGGGTGCGACCCGTCGCGTCGGCGGTTACACGCTGAACGACGTCTATGCGACGGTCAAGGCCCCGTGGAACGGCGACTTCACGGTCGGCGTGAACAACGTCGGCAACCGCTACCCGCAGCTGTACAGCTACGACGGTCGTCCGTGGAACTTCAACCTGTACGACGCGTATGGCCGCACCATCTACTTCCGCTACACGCAGAAGTTCTGATCGCGGTTGAGAGAGTGTGTTAAACAGAAGGGCCCCGGAAACGGGGCCTTTCTTTTTTGGGGTCGAGATGGAATCGAGGGACACGCGCAGCCAGGCATGGAGTCGGTACTGGACGACGGGTGCAGCACATTCGTGCGCGGGCAGCTTCAGTCTGGAAGGGGCGGGGGCGTTGGCGGGCTTCTGGCGCCGTGCATTCTCCACATGCACACCGGGTACTTGCATCGTGGACCTCGGCACCGGCAATGGCGCGCTGCTGAAGCTGGCGTGGGACATGGCGTCGCCCGGGCACGAGATACGGCTGGTGGGCATCGACCTGTCGCGTCCCGCGCCGCCCTGGTTCGACCAATGCCTCCATGGCGAGCGCGTGCGCATCGTGGCCGAGACGCCGATGGAGGCGACCGGTCTCCCGGACCGCGGCGTGGACCTGCTGGTGAGCCAGTTCGGGATCGAATACGCGGAGCATGGGCGTGTGCAGGCCGAGTGCCTGCGCTTGCTCGGGCAGGAAGGGCGGATCGCATTCGTCATCCACCACGCTGATTCACTGATCAGCCGGGTCACGCGCGAGGAGCTGGACGCGCTTGCGTTCCTGCTGGCCGATGACGGGCTTGTCTCCACGGCATCGGCCTTGCTGCCGCATATGGTGAATGCCCGTGCAGGCGAAGTGCCGACAAAGGAGGGCCATGCCGCCCGCGACCGTTTCAACCAGGCACTCGAGCGTGGTGCGCGGCTTGCCAGCGCATCGTCCACCCCCGACCTGCTGACGCAGTCGGCGGCCGGCGTGCGCCAGTTCCTTTCCGCGGTCGATCGCGGCAACCTCGCATCATTGCTGCAGAAACTCGCTACCTATCGCGAAGAGCTGCGCATGGCGACGACGCGAAGCGCCGAGCAGCTGGAATGCGCGCTGGACGATGCAGGGCTGGAGATCTTCCTGCAGCCCTTCCGCGATGCCGGGATGGATGTCGCCGCCGGGCCACTGGTGGAATCAGGTCAGCTGATCGGCTGGGCCGTTGAGGGCAGGCACCGGTAGTCGGGGGCCTAGAGCTCGCCAAGCTCCGGCACATCCCCATAGAACTCGACCAGGCCTTCGACCGTCCGCGTCACCAACTCGCGTTCGAGCGCGCTGAGCATCGGGTGCCAGATGTCGAAGATCATCACCACGCGCTGCCTGTCGGAGCCGTTCCATGCTTCGTGCAGGATGGTGTCGTCGAAGATGAGCAGCTCGCCTTCCTTCCACTGGCGCGTCTCGTCGCCCACCCGGAATGCACAGCCATCCGGCACGATCAGAGGCAGGTGCACGGTGAGCCGCGCGTTCGTCGCGCCATTGTGTGGGGGGATGTGCACGCCGGGATCGAGCCGGGAAAAGAACACGGCGGGCGCGCGTGCGCGGATCCGCGGCAGCGGCGCATGCTCGACGGCCAGCGCCGTCAGCGGACACGCCGTGCAATGGGCGTCGATGCGCTCGCCATGCTTCCACAGGAAATACGCGCTCCATGCGGCATGGCCATCCAGCTCGGCGAACTGGCCGCTGCTGTCGCCCGCGCGGGTCTGCACGTAGGGAATGAAACCGGCGCCTGCATCGCCCATGACGGCGAGCAGTTCTTTGCGGATGTCGGCAGTCGCGGCTTCTATCGCCGGTGCCCAGTCGAACTGCGCACGGTCGAAGTAGGGAATGGCAGGCAGACGGGGAATGGGGAGGAAGAGCGGGTTGGCGGTGACGAACTGACGCTGTCCGGTCACGATGTCGAGGGCATGGCGGAAGCGCTCAAGCCGGGCATCGGATTCGCCTTGCATCACGTCGGCAAGACGCGACATCAGCTGGTCCCGGAGTTCAGAGAGATTGCGCGTGGCGATCGTGCGGGCGTGGTTGACCAGCCCTTCCATCTGCGGTGATTCGCGCAGATGTGCCGGCATCGAGCGCACGGCCTCGGTCCAGCACAGGGACGCCTCACGCATACGGCCCAGTGATTCGAGCAGCTGCGCCTTCTCGACCCGTGCGCCCCAAGCGGCGTTGTCATGACGGACGGCTTCATCCAGCGCGGCGAGCGCGGCGTCGGTGTTCCCGCGATGCACGGCCACGCGTGCCAGCAACAGGTGGGTGGGCGCAAAACGCGGTGAATGGGCGAGGACAGCGCGCAGGAGGGATTCACCCTCATCCCATTGGCCTTGCTGGATGAGCAGGTCGCCCAGGCGGGTGGCTGCGTAGGCGTTTCCGGGGTCGACTTTCAGGGCCTGCCTGAGCAGCGAAAAAGCCGACAGCAAGCTGCCCTGCGCGAGGTGCTGCTCGGCTTCGCCCACGAGTTGTTCGGCCTGCTGCATGCTCATCCCTTGAATGGACAGGGCGCCATCATCGCCCAGAAATTTCCATCCCAGCATCCGCCGTCGGTGGTGCGGCGCACAACAATCATGAATGCGCGATGACCATCTTGTTAAGAATCTGTTCAACGTTCTATAGTCGGATGTCCATCGTCCTTGTTGCCAATCCTTCAGATCGGAGGGGACGCAGCCGGTGGTCTTCAACGCTATTCCGGTGGTCCCACTATTCAGGAGTGAGCAAATGGCTTCAGTGATGAGTCGCAAAACTTTGAAGCGCAGGGCATTGGCCGTGGCACTTGGCCTTTGCTTTGTGGGTGCTGCGTTGGCTGCCGAGACCGGTGGTCTGCGCGTGGCGGTCACGGGCAACAATGGCGCCCCCCTTGTTGGCGCAACCGTCAAGGTCAGTTCGCCGTCCAGCCTGGTCAGCAAGACGGGCGTGACGGGTGCCGACGGCACCGTCAACCTGGTTGGCTTGGATCCCGCAACGAACTACACCGTGCAGATCGTTGCTCCGGGTTATGAGAACTACAGTTCTTCGAACGTCGCGGTGGTCAGCGGCAAGAACCTGAGCGTCGGCTACTCCCTGGGCACCAAGAGCCTGGACACCGTCGTGGTGACCGGCCGCTCGCTGGCTGCCGTTGACACGACGTCGGCCACGGTCAGCACCGTGCTGACGCTGGACCAGGTGGAGGCGCTGCCGACGGCACGCAGCTACCAGAGCTACCTGCAACTGGTGCCGGGCGTGAAGCCGAGCTCGGGCGGCAACCCTTCGTCGAAGTCCGGCGTGAACTATGCGGATATCGGTGGTGCGACGGGTGCCTCGACCGACAACCTCTACTACATCGATGGCGTCAACGTCACCGACCCGCTGACGGGTACCTTCGGTGCCAACCTGAACTCCGAAATCATCCAGGAAATGCAGGTGCTGACCGGTGGTGTGCCCGCCGAGTTCGCGGGTGGTTCGGGCCTCATCTCCAAGGTCATCACCAAGTCCGGCGGCAATGAGTTCCACGGCTCGGTCAACTACTACCTGCAGAACTCCAACCTGGTCGCGAAGAACAAGCATCTTGCGGCCAACGAGTTCTCCACGTATGACGCTGCCGTGACCCTGGGTGGTCCGATCATGAAGGACAAGCTGTGGTTCTTCGCGTCGTACCAGAAGAAGAACCACGAGGAAGACGTCACCGACGCCGTGACCCAGGGGTTCATGCGCACCGTGACGCGCGAAAGCAAGCTGGCTTTCGGCAAGCTGACCTGGCAGTTCACTCCGAACGACCGACTGGTCGCGACGTTCTTCAATGATCCGACCACGATCAGCGGCTCGCTCAACCCGGCCGTGGTGAACAACCGGAGCAACATCACCAAGCAAGGCGGTGACAACTACAAGCTGGATTATTCGCACGACTGGGAAAACTTCAGCGTCAGCGCCTATGCATTCAAGCACGAAGGCGAACTGTCCACGCTGCCCTCCACCACGGACCCTTTCAATAACGTCGCCTACCACACCGACCGCACCCTCAAGACCGTTGCCGATCTGAACATGGGTGGCGCGGGTTCCAGGACCGTGACCAACCGTGACAACAAGGAATTCGGCCTCAACTTCGACTGGTACATCACCTCCGGTTGGGGTGATCACACCATCCGCGCCGGTGCGCTGCGCAGCGAAGGCTCGTACACCGAGCAGATCAGCTACCTGGGTTCTGGTGCGGCGGGTGCGCGCTACACATCGATCGGTCTCGCGGATTCCGGCACGACGATGCAGCAGTTCTTCAGCTCGGCATACGGATGGAGGGGTACGCGTTCCATCAATTCGACCGATCTTGCACGCCTGCGTGCGGCAACCGGCATGACCGATGCCCAGCTCTTGGCTACCCGGTTCACGGATACCACAGGCAACCCCGACGGGCAGGTCAACGTCTATCGCATCCTGCAGTCGGCGAACGAAGGCCTGGCTTACACGGTGCTCAACAAGCAAAGCGCGTTCTTCATCCAGGATCAGTGGACCATGGGGCAGTGGTCGGCCAACGTCGGCGTCCGTTTCGAACAGAACGAAATGGTCAACTCGGCGGGCGGCACCATCAACAAGTTCGATTGGGACGTCGCGCCGCGCGTATCGCTGACCTATGACCTTGATGGCACGGGTCGCAGCAAGATCTGGGGCTTCTTCGGTCGTTACTACGATCCGATCCGCGCCGACATGGCGGACTTCGCGGGTGCGATCACCGGCCCGACGTATGACGAGCAGATCAACGTCAACGGCACCTGGTACACGTTCCGCCAGCGTGGCCCGGGCGATGCCGCCGTGGCATCCACCACCAAGACGCCGTATACCGATGAAATCATGGTCGGCTATGCGACGACTTACGGTACTGATGTCGGCTTCTCGATCGCCTTGACCGGCCGCAAGACCCGCGACCTGCTCGAAGACTACGACCTGAGCCTGTACTCGGATCCGTCGACGCCGTGCGGCAGCGAAGGCCTTGCCTGCCCGACCTCGCCGTACTACCTGCCGTACGCCTACTTCGGCTTGGGTGGCAATGCCAACGTCAATTACGTACTCGCCACGCTGAAGGGCGGCAAGCGTGACTACATCGGCATGGAAGTCACCCTGCAGAAGTTCAAGACCGACAATTGGCAAGCCGCGGCGAGCTACACCTTCAATGGCGCCAGCGGCAACAGCAACTCGGACGGCAACGCCGACTACCAGGGTGACTGGATCGCACTCGATCCGCGCGCCCCGAACCAGTACGGCCCGCAGCCTGGCAACATCAAGCACCAGTTCAAGGCCTGGGGTTCGTACGAATTCCCGTTCGGCCTGGAGGTGAGCGGCGTGTTCAACTGGAACAGCGGCGCGCTGTACAGCCGCACGTGGGCGACGTCCGGCCGCAACTTGCCTGAGATGGTCGAAGTCCCGTACGAGGATGGCAAGGTGTTCGATACCTGGATCGTGCCGGGCGCCGTGGGCGGCGAGAACGGCCCGGCCTACTACACGCTTGATGCGCGCGCGAAGTACACGCATCAGCTCGGGGTTGGCAAGGTCGAAGTGTTCCTGGACGTGTTCAACATCCTCGACAAGCAGTTGCCGACCTCGGAGATGGATCTCCTGGCGGGCAACGGCGTGTACCAGTTTGGCCAGGCAAATGCCTGGGTCCAGCCGCGCCGCGCTTACCTGGGGGTGCGTTACAGCTTCTGATCCCTCACAGGTCAAGAAGCACGAAGGCCGACGGTTTACCGTCGGCCTTCTCTATTTGTACGGAACGAGGGGGCGAGTTGCGATCCGCGCAGACGCAAAGAGGGAAGGCATGACGCATCGATGGATGCGTATGTTCTGAGGATGGAAAACGAGGGCGCCGCTGAAACTGCGCGGCGGAGAACTCTCACGCGCCGATCAGAGATCCTGTTGGTAGCGCACGTAGGGCACGGTGCCCTCTTCCTCGCCCTTGGCATTGGAGGGCGCGAACGGGTTCTTGCCGCGGGTCACCACGTTCTCGGCACCGACGCTGAGCTGGCCGCTCCAGGGGGTGCGCCAGGTCAGGCCGACGCCGAAGCCTTCCCACTTGCCGGGCTGGCCCGGGACTTCGACCACGCGGCCGAACACGCTGGCGCGGAAGGCGCCCGCACCACCGCTGATCGACAGGCCCTTGCTGTTCCATTCGTCGACGAGGCGGGGCATTTCGGTGGCGGGCATGAGGCGGGCCTTGGCGGTGGTGCCCGCGATCGACACCACCCCGCTGCGGCCGATGTTGTATTCGGCGAAGAGGGCGAGATCGGTCTGCTCGACACGGTTGCGGTTGCCCGTCATCAGCCAGGACGGCAGGTTGTCGCGGCCCTTGCCGACGCCGACGCCCACGCGACCGGTGCGGTTGCCGACGCTGGCGTTGGCACCGCGCGCGCTGATGGCGCCGAGGGAGCAGTCATCCGAGAGGCGGTCCATCCGGTTCGGGATGCCGCTCTTGCCATTGCAGAGCAGGGCCAGCGACTCACCCGAGGACAGGCCGAACGCCGACTCCAGCGTGTTGCTGCCGAAGCGCCAGCGGGCGCCCTCGGACTTGCCGGTGGGCTCCAGCACGAACATGCCTTCGACCTTGCCGTTGTTGCTGTTGACGACCGGGATGACGGTGACGCCCTTGCGTGACTGGGCATGCGCGGAATCCACGCCGACGGCCAGCGTCAGCGCAGCGATCACCAGTGTTGGCAGGAGGCGAAGCTTCATGGATCACCTATCGACTGTCCCCGGCCCCGGAAGTTCCCGCGGGACGGGGTTTCGGAGTCGAAACCAGACTAGCTCATTTATGTTTATTTAACAATCAAGCAGGCCTGCCTGTTCAGGCTCGCCGCCCGGCCTATTGGAGGCGCGGCGGTGCCTCGCTGTTGGCAGGCGGAGTGGCGAACAGGGCTTCGACCTCGGTGCCATCGAAGTGGTAGCGCTGGCCGCAGAACTCGCAGCGGATCTCGGCCGCGCCGTCCTGCCCGGCCTCGACGGCGGCGCGAGCTTCGTCCGGCCCCAGGGTGCGCAGGACTTCGGCCACCCGCTCGCGCGAGCAGGAGCAGCCGAAGCGCAGCAGCCGCTGGTCCAGCCACTGCAGGTTCTCCTGGTGGAACAGGCGATGCAGCAGGGTCATGCCGTCGACCGACTGCAGTTCGCCGGTGCCGAGGGTGGCGAACAGCTGCTCGACGCGGTTCCAGCCGTCGGCATCGCCTTCCGCACCGGGCAGCTTCTGCAGCAGCAGGCCGGTGGCGCGTTCCCCGTCGGCGGCCAGCAGCAGGCGGGTGGGCAACTGTTCGGACTGGTGGAAATAGCCCTCGAAGGCCTCGGCGAGCGTCGGCGACTCCATCGGCACCAGGCCCTGGTAGCGCATCGGTTCGCCGCTCGGGGTCGGGTTCTCGATGGTGATGGCGAGCAGGGCGCCTTCGCACAGCTGGCCGAGGTCGGCGGCTTCGGCGGCGGCCTGTCCGGGCGACGCGTCTTCATCCAGCCGCACCAGGCCGCGCACGGTCCGGGCGGCGGTGCTTTCGGCGAACAGGCTGCGCAACGCGCCCTGGCCGCGCAGCTGCACGGACAGGCGGCCATCGACCTTGGTATGCGCGGTCAGCAGCGAGGCGGCGGCGACGGCCTGGCCGAGCAGGTCACGGACGGCGTCCGGGTCGTCGTTGCGGGCGATGACTTCGCGCCAGGCGTCGTCGAGGCGCACGTAGGCGCCGCGGACGCCGGCCTCCGGCAGCAGGAAGATGTCGAGTTGGCCTTGTCCGGCCGAAGGAGGGGTCGAAGTGTTCATCGGGCTCTCGTGGGCATGGGGCGGCGATGCGCGGGAATCTCCCGGATAATGTCGCCATGACGCATGGAAATGGGGTCGATGTGGCGCAAACGCAAGTTCATCCCGGACCGCGCCGCCGGCGCCGGTGGCTGCGGCGCCTGCTGTGGCTGGCGGCGTTCGTCATCGTCTTTCCCATCGTGCAGGTGCTGGCGCTGCGCTTCATCGACCCGCCGTTTTCCAGCTTCATGCTGATTCGCCAGGTGCAGGCATGGGCCAGCGGCGATTTCCGCTTCCGCATCGCCCATGACTGGCGCGACCTCGACAGGATGTCGAACCATGTTCCCGTGGCGCTGATCGCCTCCGAGGACCAGCGCTTCGCCGAGCACGCCGGCTTCGACATGCAGGCGATCGAGAAGGCCCGCGCCAGCAACGAGCGCGGGCGGCGCATCCGCGGCGGCAGCACCATCAGCCAGCAGACCGCGAAGAACCTGTTCCTGTGGAGCGGCACCGGCTGGAGCCGCTGGCTGCGCAAGGGGCTGGAGGCGTGGTACACCTTCTGGATGGAGCTTCTCTGGCCCAAGCAGCGCATCCTGGAGATGTACGCCAACTTCGCCGAATTCGGTGACGGCGTGTACGGCGCGCAGGCGGCGGCGCGGACCTGGTTCCGCAAGGACGCTTCAAGGTTGTCGGCGGCCGAAGCCGCGCGGCTGGCGGCAGTGCTGCCCAACCCCAAGCGATACAGCGTAGCGCGCCCCGGCCCTTACGTGCAGCGGCGTGCCCGCGCCATCGAACGGCAGATGCGCGCGATCGGCGGCAGCGGCGCGCTGCGCCCGGTCAGGGACGCGGAATGATGGCGGCCGCCGACCGCCTGACCGTCGTAGTCGCCGCCTACAACGAGGCGGACGCGCTCCCGCTGCTGCACGCGCGCCTGTCGCCGGTGCTGGCGGCGATGGACGATGTCGATGCCCGCATTCTCTATGTCGATGACGGCAGCAGCGACGCGACCTGGCCGGTGATGCGCCAGCTGGCCGCGGATGATCCGCGTGTCGGGCTGATCAGGCTGTCGCGCAATTTCGGCAAGGAGGCGGCGCTGACCGCCGGGCTCGACATGGTCGATGGCGGCGCGGCGATGATCCTGGATGCCGATGCGCAGGACCCGCCGGAACTGATCCCGCAATTCGTGGCGAAGTGGCGCGAGGGTTTCGACAACGTCTACGGCCGCCGCAGCGAGCGCGTCGGCGAAGGCTGGGCGAAACGCGCCACCGCCTCGATGTTCTACCGCGTCATCGGCCGGCTCTCGCGCACGCCGGTCCCCGAAGACACCGGCGACTTCCGCCTGCTGTCGCCGCGCGCGTTGGCGGCATTGCGCGAGCTGCGCGAGCGGCATCGTTTCATGAAGGGCCTGTTCGGCTGGGTCGGCTTCAACGGCGCGGAGATCGCCTACGAACGAGAGGCGCGCATCGCCGGCCGCAGCAAGTTCAATTTCTGGAAGCTGTGGAACCTGGCGCTCGAAGGCATCACGAGTTTTTCCACCGCACCGCTGCGGATCAGCACCTACCTCGGCCTGCTCACCGCGCTGGTCGCGTTGGGCTACGGCTTCTACGTCATCGTCAAGGCGCTGATGTACGGCGATCCGGTGGCCGGCTGGCCGAGCATGATGGCGGTGATCCTGTTCCTGGGCGGCGTGCAGCTGATCGCGCTCGGGATGATCGGCGAGTACCTCGGCCGCTTGTACGTGGAGGCCAAGCAGCGCCCGCTCTACGTGGTCGCGGACTGGCAACCGGGCGAGGGCGCGGCGTATGCTGGCCACGGATCCGGAACGAGGAACGGCCATGCGTCAGGTGCGGCATCTGCTTGAATCGAAACGGCCCGGCGTGGTGACCATCACGCCCGAGGCCCCGGTGATCGAGGCGCTGAAGCTGATGGCCGACCACGGCGTCGGCGCGGTGCTGGTGATGGAGGGCGGCCAGAAGCTGGTCGGCATCCTCTCCGAGCGCGACTACGCGCGTAAGGTGGTGCTGCTCGGCCGCACCTCGGCGACCACGCCGGTCAGCGAGATCATGAGCCACCAGGTGGTCTGCGGGCGGCTGGCGGACAGCGTCGACCAGTGCATGCAGGTGATGACCGACAAGCGCATCCGCCACCTGCCGATCCTCGAGCACAAGGAAGTCGTCGGCATCGTCTCGATCGGCGACCTGGTCAAGGCCGTCATCGACGACCAGCAGGTCCAGCTGCGGCATCTGCAGGACTACATCGTCTCCTGAGCGCGTGCCCGGCCGGCCTGCCGGTCACTTCCCGCCGCAGTACTGCCTGCCCTTGGCGTTGCCGAGGTCGGTGGTGGCCACAAGCGCCGCCGCCGGCGCGGTGATCGCGCCGAGCGCCGCCGCCGCCGCCGCGCGCAGGCCCATGCGCTTGTAGTCGGGGCGGATGTTCGGGTGCTTGAAGCTGCCTTCCACATACAGCGGCGAGCGCAGCGAGAGCGGGCTGAAGCGCCGCGTCTTCGGCTTGAGCGTCAGGTCCAGGCGCTCGTTGCGCAGGTCGATGGTGCCGGTGCCGGTGATCACCGTCTCGCTGGTGTCGAAGGCGAGCGCGCGCGGCGTCATCACGCCGTTCTTGACCGAGAAATCGCCGAACGCGCAGCGGATCGGGATCTGCTTGTCGCCGGTCAGCTTGACCTTGAGGATGCCGGCGATGTCGATCGCGGCCAGCTCCATCAGCAGCTTGCTGATCCGGCCTTCGCCCATGCCGACGTCGGCGTCGCCGCTGGCGTTGCCGAGCATCGCGGCGATGGAGTTGCCGGTGGTCGCGATGTGGATGTCGCCGCCGAGCCGCCCGATGGCGGTCTTGCCGAGTTCCGCCTTCGGCATCAGTTTGCCGAGCGTCAGCCCCTTCGCGGCGATGTCGGCGCGGGTGCGGATGGTCTTCTCGCGCGCGTCCATGCGGATGACCGAGCGGATGTTGCCGTCCGCCACGCCGAAGTTGAGCGGGTTGAGCGTCAGCACGCCGGCCTTGAGCGCGAGCTTGGCGTCCATGTCGTCCACCGGCAGGCGCTGGGTGTTGATGCGGGCGGCGCGCAGGCGGACGTTGGCATCCATCGCCCGCAGCTTCTCCAGCTTGAACTCGTCGCGCGGGAACAGCTTGCCGCTGGCTTCCTGGCTGGCCGCCTTGGCCGCGAGCTCGGGATTGGTCTTCTCGCCGCCGCCGGCCTTGGGCGCACCGCCGATGAAACCGGCGAGATCGTCCAGGTCCAGCCGCTTCGACTTCAGGTCGGCATCCAGCCGCGGGCGCGGCTTGCCGGTGGTGAAGTGCGCGAAGCCGGCCAGGTCGCTGTCGCCGACCTTGCCGGTGAATCCGTCGTACTTCCACGTACTGCTGGTCGTGGAATTGACCTTGCGGGTCAGTCGCCCGTTCAAGCTGTAGGGCGGCGTCGGCGGCAGCGCGAGGCCGAGCAACGGGTACAGGTCGTCGAGATTCTGTCCGGACAATGCCAGCATCAGGTTGAAGTCGCGCATGCGCAGCGGATCGAGCAGGGTGCCGCGCGCGTGGGCGCGGGTCGGGCCGGCCACCGCGCGCACGTCGATGCGGTAAGGCTCGTCGGGCTTGCGCAGGTCCAGCGGCGATTCGCCACGGCCTTCGAGCGTGAACGGGTTGCCCTTCCAGCGCCCTTTGCCGGCGACCACGATCGGCGGGCCGCTGTCCTTCGCGCCGGCCTTCTCGCTGTCCACGCTGATGTCGATGTCGGTCTTGCCCTTGGCGTCGACAAAGCGCAGGCGCCCGCCATCGACCCACAGGCTGCGGAACTCCGGCTGCTTGCCGCGGCTGTCTTCCTGGTCCTTGAACACCCAGTTGCCGCGCCCGTCCGGGCCGGTTTCGAGCAGCAGGTCGGGCTTCGTCAGGCGCAGTTCGGGGATGCGGAAGTCGCGCTTGAAGATCGCCGGCCACAGGGCGAACGAGAAGGCGAGGCGGTCGGTCTTCGCCATCTGCTTCTCCTTCGACCACTCGGCGTTGCCGAAGCGCAGGCGGTCGGCGGTGACGTGGGTCATCCGGCCCAGATCGACGTCGAGATCGCCATCGATATGGAATTCGCGGCCGGTCTTGGCGTGCACGAAGCGCTCGATCGGGCGGCGGAACCAGTTCCAGTCCCAGAGCAGGATCAGCACGATGATGCCCGCCACCAGCACGCCGAGCGCGGTCAGCCACGGGTGGCGGCGCGGCCAGATCGCCGTGCGCGGCGCGTCATCGGGCGTGGGGGCGGATTCGGGCGAGGCGGCTTCGTTCATCGGGTCGGCACGTTCCTTCATGCCGGCCCACCTTCAGGGCGCGATGGTCAAACAGCGGTGAATGCCGCCGGTTTCCGTTCAGGCAGCGGGCACGACCAGCGCCCAGACCGCGATGAAATGGCAGACCGTGCCGGCCACCACGAAGCCGTGCCAGATGGCGTGCGCGTAGGGCATGCGCTTCTGCAGGTAGAACACCGTGCCCAGCGTGTAGCAGAGGCCGCCGGCGAGCAGCCAGCCGAACACCCAGCCCGACAGCGCCGCGTACACCGGCTTGGCGGCGAGCATGACCAGCCAGCCCATGGCGATGTAGATGAGGGTCGAGACCAGCTTGAAGCGGCCGGTGAAGAACAGTTTGAAGACGATGCCGAGCGCGGCCAGTGTCCAGATCGCCGCGAACAGCTGCCAGCCGAGCGCGCCGCGCAGGCTGGTCAGGGTGAACGGGGTGTAGGTGCCGGCGATCAGCAGGTAGATCGCGCAGTGGTCGACGATCTTCAGCCGCGCACGGTGCCTGGCGTCCACCGCGCGGTGGTAGGCGGTGCTTGCGAGATAGAGCCCGACCATCGCCAGCGAGAACACCAGCGCCGACACCCACTGCCAGGTGTCGCCGCGCAGATAGGCGAACGCCACCATGACCAGGCCGGAGGCGAACGCCGCGGCCGCGCCGATGCCGTGCGTCCAGACGTTCGCGCGTTCTTCGGCGGGTGAGTATGCGGATGCGTACGGAGCGCCCATGCCGCGAGCATACACGGCATGGGCGACGGCCAGCCGGTCAGTCGACCGATACGGCGTGCGCGTGCTCGCGGGTGGCCATGAATTCCACGGCGGGCGCGCGTTCCTGCGCCAGCTGCAGGTTGACGCGGGTGGGCGCGAGATACACCAGCTCGCCGGCGGCATCGATGCCGAGGTTCATCGCGTTCTTCTCGCGGAACTCCTCGAGCTTCTTCGCGTCGCCGCACTTGATCCAGCGCGCGGTCGCCACCTGCACCGGCTCGAAGACCGCCTCCACGCCGTACTCGTCCTTGAGGCGGTAGGCGACGACATCGAACTGCAGCACGCCGACCGCGCCCAGGATCAGGTCGTTGGACATCAGCGGGCGGAAGAACTGGGTCGCGCCTTCCTCCGACAACTGCGCCAGGCCCTTCTGCAGCTGCTTGAGCTTGAGCGGGTCCTTGAGCCGCGCGCGGCGGAACAGCTCGGGCGCGAAGTTGGGGATGCCGGTGAAGGCGATGTCCTCGCCCTCGGTGAAGGTGTCGCCGATGGAGATGGTGCCGTGGTTGTGGATGCCGATGACATCGCCCGGCCACGCGTCCTCGGCGATCTCGCGGTCGCTGGCCATGAAGGTCAGCGCGTTCGCCAGCTTGAGCTCCTTGCCGGTGCGCGGCTGGAAGGCCTTCATGCCGGCGCTGAACTTGCCCGAGCAGATCCGCATGAAGGCGACGCGGTCGCGGTGCTGCGGATCCATGTTGGCCTGGATCTTGAAGACGAAGCCGGTGAGCTTGCCCTCGCCGGGCTCCACCTCGCGGCTGGTGGTCTCGCGCGCCTGCGGGCCGGGCGCATGGTCCACGAAGAAGTCCAGCAGCGGCTGCACGCCGAAGTTGTTCACCGCCGAGCCGAAGAACACCGGCGCCTGGTCGCCCCGCAGGTAGGCGGCTTGGTCGAACGGGTGGGAGGCGCCTTCGACCAGTTCCAGTTCCTCGCGAAGTTCGGCCAGCATCGCCCCGCCGATGGCGTCGGCCACGCGCGGGTCGTCCAGCGACGGATAGATGGTGGAGTCCTGGCGGGTGTGGTTCTTGCCGGCTTCGTACAGGTGCACTTCGCCGGTGATCAGGTGCACCACGCCGCGCAGGCGCTTGCCCATGCCGATCGGCCAGGTCACCGGCGCGCACTGGATCTTCAGCACGCTCTCGATCTCGTCCAGCAGCTCGATCGGGTTCTTGCCCTCGCGGTCGAGCTTGTTGATGAAGGTCATGATCGGCGTGTCGCGCAGGCGGCAGACCTCCATCAGCTTGATGGTGCGTTCCTCGACGCCCTTGGCCACGTCGATCACCATCAGCGCGCTGTCCACCGCGGTCAGCACGCGGTAGGTGTCCTCGCCGAAGTCGGCGTGGCCGGGGGTGTCGAGCAGGTTGACGATGCGGCCCTCGTACGGGAACTGCATCACCGAGGACGTCACCGAGATGCCGCGTTCCTTTTCCAGCGCCATCCAGTCGGACGTGGCGTGGCGCGCGGCCTTGCGGCCCTTGACCGAGCCGGCCATCTGGATCGCGCCGCCGAACAGCAGCAGCTTTTCGGTCAGCGTGGTCTTGCCGGCGTCGGGGTGGGAAATGATGGCGAAGGTGCGGCGGCGCGCAGCTTCCTGGGCGATTTCGGACATGCGGGCTGGGACGCGGGCGCGTCCGGCAAGAGTCGTGGGAAGGCGCGGATTATAGCGGCGAAGGCGCTTCCAGCCGGCGCGGCAGGCGCAGTTCGCCCTGTTCGGTGGCCATCCGGAACGGCACCGATTCCAGCCGCAGCCCGCGGTTCACCTGCACCGCGAAATGCAGGTGCGGCCCGGTGGACAGGCCGGAATTGCCGCTGCGGGCGATCGGCTGGCCGGCTTCGACCGGCTGCCCCGGCGCGACCGACAGGCTGCCGTGTTGCAGGTGGGCGTAGACCGCCATGCTGCCGTCGTCGTGGAGGATGCGGACGAGGTTGGCTTCGTCCAGCCGGCCGGTGGTGGTGTCGGCGAAGCGGCCTTCGGCCTGCATCACCGTGCCCGCGCGCGCGGCGACGACGGGGGTGCCGATGGGCGCGGCGAAATCGATGGCCTGGCGGTTCTCCGCGTCGGCATGGCTGAAGGTGCCCTCCGGCAGCTGGCCGACGCGCACCTGCGGCAGCCGCAGCGGGAAGCGGTAGACGACGTCGCGGGCCATCGCGCCGGGCTTGCCGGGCACCGCCAGCAGCTTCAGTTGGAGGGTGGCACCGGCATCGCGCCGGGCCAGCGGATAGCTTCCGGGGGCGGGCAGGGTCCGTTGCAGGGGCGTGGGCGATGCGCCTTCGACCCGCACCTCGACCGGTCCTGCGATATCGCTGTCCACCCGGATCTCGCGCGTGCCGCCGGTGCGGGTGACGCGCAGGCGCACCGCGGTGGCGGGCGCTTCGGCTTCGGGCGATGCGGCGGGCGGGGCGGCTTTCGGCGGCCACGACAGCCATTGCGCGTCGGCGCGCGGGGCAATGAGCGCCGCGATGAACAGCAGCGGCAGGACGATGGGGGCGAGGCGCATCGCCCGATTATCCGCATCCGCCACCCTACGCGGCCGCATCGAAAATACATCGCTCAATGCGCATGAAGCGATTGACAAACCGGAAGCCCGCGGGCAAGCTGCGGCCATCCATCGAGATCGGCTGAGGGAAAGGCCCTTTGAAGCCGAGGCAACCTGGACATCCGTCCAAGGTGCCAAATCCTGCGGGGGCGCATGCCCGCCGCGCAGATGGTTGAGCACGCGCAGCGCGCGTCGCCCGACAGATGCGCACCGACGGGAACTCGAGGCTTCAAGGAGTTCCGCATGAGTCTGGTCGCCGCCCTGCAGGTTTCCCCGCCCCCCGCTCACCCGTGCGCGTCCGCGCTGCCCGTCGAATCCCCCGGCGACTTGGCCGAGCGCGGCGAGCACGCGTGCACGCTGGCGCTCCGCCATGCAGGGCGGCGGCCGGTGCGTGTCCGCTGGGAACTGTGCGGCCCGGCCGACGCGCCCTTGCTGGTCGTGGCCGGTGGCATTTCCGCGCACCGCCACGTCGTCGCCCACGACCGCGATGGCGCGGCGGGCTGGTGGCAGGCGCAGGCGGGCCTGCTGCGCCGCTTCCGCGTGCTGGCGATCGACTGGCTGGGCGATGGCGACGGGCTCGACGTGCCGCTGGACAGCGCCGACCAGGCCGATGCGATTGCCGCCGTACTCGACGCGCTGCAGCTGCCGGAGCTGCATGCCTTCGTCGGCGCGTCGTATGGCGCGATGGTCGGGTTGCAGTTCGCGGCGAGGCATCCGCAGCGCCTGGCCTCGCTGGTGGCGATCAGTGGCGCGCATCGGTCGCACCCGTGGTCGAGCGCGCTGCGCTCGGTGCAGCGGAAGATCGTGGCGCTGGGCGTGGCGAATGACGATGCCGCGGGCCTCGCGCTGGCGCGCCAGCTGGCGATGCTGTCCTACCGCACGCCGAAGGAATTCGCCGAGCGCTTCGCCGCGCCGGTGGAGGTGCGCGAGGACCGCGCCGAATGCCCGGCCGAACCCTATCTGGAAGCCTGCGGTGCGCGCGCGCTGACGCGCTTCGATGCCGTGGCCTACCGCCGCCTCTCCGAATCCATCGACCTTCACCGCGTCGAGCCCGAAGCCGTGCGCGTGCCGCTGTCGGTCATCGCCATCGACAGCGACCTGCTAGTCCCGCGCGAGGACCTGGCCGAACTCGCGGTGCGCGCGCCCGACGCCTGGCTGCAGGTCATCGCCAGCCGCTACGGCCACGACGCCTTCCTGAAAGAAACCGCGGCGATCGCCGCCGCCCTCCACGCTGCCCTGGATGCCTGACATGAGCCTCGAAAACCACATCGCCACCCGTGCCGTGCGTGCCGGCATCGACACCGACACCGCCTTCGGCGCGGTCACCCCGCCGCTGGTGCTGTCGTCCAACTTCAGCTTCGCCGGCTTCAACGAGAAGCGCCGCTACGACTACACGCGCAGCGGCAACCCGACCCGCGACCTGCTGGGCGACGCGCTGGCCGAACTGGAAGGCGGCGCCGGCGGCGTGATCACCGCGACCGGCATGGCCGCGATCACGCTGGCGCTGAACGCGCTGCTGGAACCGGGCGACCTGCTGGTGGTCCCGCACGATGCCTACGGCGGCAGCTGGCGGCTGTTCAACGCGCTGGCGAAGAAGGGCGCGTTCGAACTGGCCACGCTCGATTTCGGCGACGACGCGGCGCGCGCGGCGGTGTTCGCGCGCGGGCCGAAGCTGGTGTGGATCGAGACGCCGTCCAACCCGCTGCTGCGCATCACCGACCTTGAACGTGTGGTGGGCGAGGCGAAGGCGGCGGGCGCCCGGGTGCTGGTCGACAACACCTTCCTCTCCCCGCTGTGGCAGCGCCCGCTGGATTTCGGCGCGGACGCGGTGCTGCATTCCACCACCAAGTACATCAACGGCCACAGCGACGTGGTCGGCGGGGCGCTGGTCGCGCGCGATGCCGCGCTGCACGAGCAGTTCACCTGGTGGGCGAACGCGCTCGGCATCACCGGCGCGCCGTTCGACAGCTTCCTGACCCTGCGCGGCCTGCGCACGCTCGGCGCCCGCCTGCGCGTGCACGAGGAGAACACCCGTGCGATCGCCGAACTGCTGGATGGCGATCCCGCAGTGCGCGCGCTGTACTGGCCGGGGCTGGCGTCGCATCCCGGGCATGAGGTCGCGGCGCGCCAGCAGCAGGGCTTCGGCGCGATGCTCTCCTTCGAGCTGGAGGATGAAGCCGCGGTGCGCGCTTTCGTCGACGGCCTGCAGTGCTTCACGCTGGCCGAGTCGCTGGGCGGCGTGGAAAGCCTCATCGCCCATCCCGCCACCATGACCCACGCGGCGATGACGCCGGAAGCGCGTGCCCACGCCGGCATCCGCGACGGCCTGCTGCGGCTGTCGGTGGGCATCGAGCATGCCGACGACCTGATCGCCGACGTCCGCGCGGCGCTGGCCCGCGCCGCAGGCTGTCGCACCCGGGCGCTGGCCGCATGAAGCGCGAACCGCGCCTGGTCCTGCTGGGCACCGGTACGGTCGGCTCCGCCTTTGTCGCCCGCCACGCCCGGCTTCGCGCCGCCGGCGTCGCCTTGCCCGCGATCAGCGCCATCGCCAACACCCGCGGCTGGTGCGAATGCGCGCAGGCCGGCGCCGAGGCGGTGGCGAAGGTTCTGCATCACTCGCCGGCCGCCCGCGACGCCGCCTGGCTGTCGAAAGCGCGTTTCGAAGCCGGCGACATCGTGGTCGATGCCAGCGCCAGCGACGTGCTCGCCACGCGCCACGCCGGCTGGCTGGAACAGGGCGTGCACGTGGTGACCGCCTGCAAGCTGGGGCAGGGCACCTCGCTCGCGCGCTGGCGGGCGATCCGCGCGGCCGGCGAATCGGGCGAGGCCGGTTATGGGGACAGCGCCACCGTCGGCGCGGGCCTGCCGCTGCTGCGCTCGCTGCGCGAACTGCAGGCCGGCGGCGACCGCATCCACGCGATCGCCGGCGTGCTGTCGGGCTCGATGGCGTGGCTGTTCAATCACTACGATGGGATGCGGCCGTTCTCCGGCTTCGTGCGCGAGGCGCGCGATGCGGGCTACACCGAGCCCGATCCGCGCGACGACCTGTCCGGCGAGGACGTGCGCCGCAAGCTGCTGATCCTGGCGCGCGCGTCGGGCATCGAACTGGATGCGGATGACGTGCGCGTCGAGTCGCTGGTGCCGGAGGCGTTGGCCACCTTGCCCGCCGACCGGCTCGATGCCGCCCTGGGCGCCCTCGACGAACCGCTGCGCCAGCGTTACGCCGAGGCCTACCGCAACAACGCGGTGCTGAAGTTCATCGCCCGCTGCGAAGGCGGCGTGGCCCGTGTCGGGCTGGAAGCACTGCCCGCGGATCATCCGCTCGCCGCCGGCGCGGGCACCGACAACCGCGTCGCGATCTGGTCCGACCGCTACCGCGAACAGCCGCTGGTCATCCAGGGCCCGGGTGCGGGTGCGGAAGTCACCGCGGCGGCGCTGCTGGACGACGTCATGACGATCAGTCGTGGCGCTGCGATGGTTGTCACAGCTCTGCCGCGAAATACACATTGGCGCCGCGTGGCCGCCTGAGCAGGCGAGTGCCGGCTCATGGCGAGTCGTCCAGCCAAGCGGGCAAGCCCTTGAATGCGAAGAACTGTCGGGAAAGTGTCGGCCAGTTGTCGTCGCATGGGTTCCGAACGGGCGGAGGATGCGCGAGACTTCCACGGAACGCCGCCCATGCCCCACTACGAAATGAAAATCGATGCCGCCCGCCTCCGTTCGTTGCGTGAACATCGCGCCTGGTCGCAGGAGCAGCTGGCTGATATCGCCAGCCTCAATGTGCGCACTGTGCAGCGGGTCGAGGCGGGTGGGGCGGCTTCGCCGGAAACGCGGATGGCGCTGGCCGCCGCGCTGGGTGTACCGGTCACGCTTCTGAACGAAGTATCCGCTCCTGGAGTTGCTATTGAACCTTCACCAAGCTTGCTGCGCCGGGTGCTGGATCATCCGGTTGCCGGGAATGCCCTTGCCGGCGTGACCCTGGCCTGCGCCGTCATCGCGGCGATCTTCATCGATTTGATCTTCAGCAAGCACTTCGCGGCAGAAATGGCCTTGGACTCTCTGCCGGGTTGGCTGATCTACGCGCCGAAGGCAATGTGGCTGATCCCGCTCGGAATACTGGCCATCTGGTCCTTCGGGCGCTGGAAGCGTCGTGCCTGGATCGCGGTCGGGTTCGGCGTAGTGGGCATTAAGCTGATGCCGGCGCTCATCGCCGCGATGATCATCACCTCGCGAGGATGAGCGCGCTGCTACCTGCACGCAGTATCCTCAGCACTCGATGACGTTCACCGCCAGCCCGCCCCGGCTGGTTTCCTTGTACTTGTCCTGCATGTCGCGGCCGGTGTCGCGCATGGTCTTGATGACCTTGTCCAGCGACACCTTGTGCTTGCCGTCGCCGCGCATCGCCATGCGCGCGGCGTTGATCGCCTTCACCGAACCCATCGCGTTGCGCTCGATGCAGGGGATCTGCACCAGCCCGCCGATCGGGTCGCAGGTCAGGCCCAGGTTATGCTCCATGCCGATCTCGGCTGCGTTCTCGATCTGCCCCGGCGTGCCGCCGAGCGCGGCGGTGAGTCCCGCCGCCGCCATCGAGCAGGCCACGCCCACCTCGCCCTGGCAGCCGACCTCAGCGCCGCTGATCGACGCGTTCTCCTTGTAGAGGATGCCGACCGCGGCGGCGGTCAGCAGGTAGTCGAAGATGCCCTGCTCGTTGGCGCCGGGGATGAAGCGCTCGTAGTAGTGGCCGACCGCCGGGATGATGCCGGCCGCGCCATTGGTCGGCGCGGTGACCACGCGGCCGCCGGCGGCGTTCTCCTCGTTCACGGCCAGCGCGTACAGGTTGACCCAGTCAAGCACGGTCAGCGGGTCGCGCATCGCCGCCTCGGGCCGCGACGACAGCTCGTCGAACAACGTCGGCGCGCGTCGCGAGACATGCAGGCCGCCGGGCAGGGTGCCGGCCTCGCGGATGCCGCGTGCCACGCAGCTGCTCATCGCCGCCCAGATCTCGCGCAGGCCGTCGCGGGTTTCCGCGTCGCTGCGCCATGCGCGTTCGTTCTCCAGCATCAGCTGGGCGATGCTGAGCCCGGTTTCGACGCAGCGCGCCAGCAGTTCGTCGCCGCTGTCGAAGGGATGTGCGACCGGCGTGGTGTCGGCCACGATGCGGTCTTCCGCCGCTTCATCCTGATTGACCACGAAGCCGCCGCCGACCGAGTAGTAGTCGCGCGTGGCCAGCTCGTTGCCGTCCGCGTCGAACGCCGTGAAGCGCATGCCATTGGTGTGGAACGGCAGTTTCTGCCGCTTGTTCATGACGAGTTCGGCCTTCTCGTTGAAGGCGATCTCGTGGCTGCCGTGCAGGCGGATCTTCTTCGTCGAGCGGATGCGCTCGAGCGCTGCCGGGATGACATCGGGGTCGATCAGGTTCGGCCAATGGCCTTCCAGCCCCATCATCACCGCCTTGTCGGTGCCGTGGCCGCGCCCGGTCAAGGCCAGCGAGCCGAACACCTCGGCGCGGATGCGCGCGACCTCGTCCAGCCGGCCGGCTTCCTGCAGGTGATGCTCGACGAAGCGCGCCGCCGCCCGCATCGGCCCGACCGTATGCGAGGAACTCGGACCGATGCCGATCTTGTAGAGGTCGAAGACGCTGACGGCCATGCGCGGTATTCCGTGACGAAGCGGGGCAATCGCTATTCTAGGCGCCCGCCCGGACCGCGACGGACGCCGCCGCATGGCCCTGATCCTCTACCAGCGCGACAACTGCCACCTCTGCGACGCGGCGCTGAGCGTCCTGGCCGAAGCGCGCGCGCCGGAATTCGAGAGCGTCTTCATCGACGACCACCCCGCACTGGAAGCGATCTACGGTACGCGCGTGCCGGTGCTGCGCGACGATACCCGCGACATCGAACTGGGCTGGCCGTTCGATGCCGCGGCCGTGCGCGATTTCGTCGGTTGAATCAGGCGTCGCGCCGCGGTTCGCGCAGCCAGCCCCTGGGCAGCATGCGGGCCAGCGTGGCGTCGCGCTGGAAGACGTGGTGGTAGATCGCCGCGCCCGCGTGGCCGGCGGCGACCAGTACCAGCAGCCAGAACAGCTGTTCGTGGCGTTCCTCGAACATCTCATGCAGGCCCTGGTTCTCGCCGACGATGCGCGGCAGGTCGAACAGCCCGAACCAGCTGGTGTCGCGGCCGCCGTAGGCGCTCAGCAGCCAGCCGGTGATCGGCACCGCGAACAGCAGCGCATACAACACGAGGTGACCGAACTTCGCCAGCCGGTGCTGCAGCGGGGTGACGCCCGGCGCGGGCGCGGGCCGGGTGCCGAACAGGTTCCAGAGCAGGCGCGCGACCGCGAGCATCAGGATGGTGACGCCGATCGATTTGTGCAGCCCGACCAGCGTGCCGCGCATCTCGCGGCCGAAGTCGCCCATGGTCAGGCCGAGGATGCCCTGGCCGACCAGCAGCAGCACGATCAGCCAGTGGAAGGTCTTGCTCAGGCCGCCCCAGGTGGAGGCAGTGTTGCGCAGGGTCATGGGGGTTCTCCGGCGGGCGATGAAATGCTTATGCCCCAGCGTGCCCGTCTTGCGCAAGTGTGCCGGCCACGCGAGGATCGGCGCGCGGAGGAATTTCTCGATGATGCGATGGATCGCAACCTGCCTGCTGGTGTTGACCGGCCTTGGTCCGATGATGGCGCCCCGCGCACAGGTGCCGGAGAACGCCCGTTTCCGCCTGATGGGTTCGCGGCAGGGCCTGCCCACCACGGTCGTGAACGCGCTGGAGCGCGACCGGTCGGGATTCGTGTGGATCGCGACCAACGACGGGCTGGCGCGCCATGACGGCCACGGCTTCCGCGTGTGGCGGCACGACGTGGGCGATCCGCGCTCGATTTCCGGCAACACCGTCCAGACGATCCATGTGGACGCGCATGACCGGGTGTGGACATCCAGCGAGTTCGGCGGCATCGACATGCTCGATGCCGCGCGCGAAGGATTCCGCCACTGGCGCAGCGCCGACCACCCGCAGCTTCGCAGCGATGACATCTTCGCCTTCGCCAGCCAGGGTGACCGGTTGTGGATCGGGACCGGGGGCGGCGGCCTCTACTGGATGGACCTGGCGGCGAAACCCTCCGAGTGGACCCCGATCCCGATGCCGGGGCTGCCGTCCGATGTCGTCATGGACATCGTCGCCGAGAAGGACGGCCGGCTGAGCATCGCCACCGTGCGTGGGCTGGCGGTGCTGGAGTCGGGCCGCCTCCGCACCGAACCCTTGCCGGGCGCGGTCCCCTTGCCGATGGTCTACGAACTGTGGGTCGATGGCCCGCGCCTGTGGGCGGGGACGTCCGCGGGCATCTTCCGGCGTGAGGCGGGCGGCCGCTGGCAGCGCCTCCCTTATGCGGACATGTTCGAACGGCCGAACACCGCGACCAGTTTCGCGCGCGATCGCGACGGGGCGATGTGGATCGGCAGTCCGCGTGGCCTGTGGCGCGTGGCGGGTGACAGCTCCGTTCCATACCCGGTCGATTCGGACCCGGCGTGGCCGCACGAAGGCATCGACGCGATGCTGGGTGAGCCCGAAGGCGGGCTGTGGGTGGCGGCCTCGGGCATCGGCGTGGGCCATCTGCGTTCCGACTGGCGGTCGATGGCGGTCATCCGGCGCAACGACGAAGGACGCCGGCCGCACCACAGGGACTATGGCGTGGTGGCTTACGCACGTGACGGCGGCGTCTGGCTGGGAGGCGCGCGTGGGCATATCGAACGGATCGATGCCAAAGGGGTGGCCGAAGCGGTCGATCCGGACGTCCGCAGCCGGTTGCCGGAGAGCGTGCCGTTCTTCATCGCCGAGGATGGCCATGGCCAGCTCTGGATGGGCTATGGCCGCGATGGGCTCTGGCGGCTGGGCCGCGATGGCCGCCTGGACAACTGGCGACCCACGGCCGGCAGGCAGGACAGCCCGGTCGAGACCTACCAGCACATCGCCGTGAGCCGCAGCGGGCGGATATGGCTTTCGATCCCCGGCAAGGGCCTGGAACTGCGGGATGCGGTCACCGGCCGGGTGCTGGGCCAGTTCCCGCTGGCAGGCCCGGGGCCGGGCGACAGCGAAATCCTCGACATGCGCATGGGCCCCGATGACCGGCTGTGGCTGGCGGGCAGCTTCGGGCTGGGCTGGTGGGACGAAGCCTCCGGCCGCCTGGTCATCCCTGCGGGACTTCGCGGCCGGCGGGCGCATGTCTTCGATTTCGTCGATGAGGATGCGCTCTGGGTGCACGCTGCCGACGGGTTGTCGCGGCATGCGCGCGGCCAGGGCGAATGGCGCCGGACGGATCGCGTCCAGACGGGGCGCGAACTTCCTTCGCTGCAGCCCGCGAAACTGTGCGTGGACGCGCGGGGGCGCGTGTGGCTCACCAGCCAGCGCGGCCTGCTGCGATGGAATCCGCACACGGCCCACATGACGCGGTTCGGCGTCGAACAGGGCCTGGACAGCCAGGAGTTCACCGACGGCGGCATGACCATCGATGCGAACGGCATGCTGGCGGCCGTGGCCTACGACGGCAGCGTCCTGCTGATCGACACCCGCTACCCGGATCCGCCGATGCGCGTGCCTGCATTGCGCATCGACGGGCTCGATGTCCGCCGTGACGGGGAATGGGCATCGATGCCGCTCACCGGCGCGCTGGAATTCGGGCCGGAGGAGCGCGAGTTCCGCCTGACCGGCAACCTGCTCGCCTTCGACGACCCCGCGGGCACGCGCTACTGGAGCCGGCTGGAGGGCTTCGACAACGGTTGGGTGGACCAGGGCGCGCAGGGCGAGCGGGTGTTCAGCGGCCTGGCGCCCGGCAACTACCGCCTGCGCATGCGCGCGATGGATGCAGCCGGCCATCCCGCCCGCGAGCAGCAACTCGCGTTCCGCGTGCGGCCGCCGTGGTGGCGCACCTGGACGGCATTGTGGTGCTACATCCTCATCGCCGGCGGCCTGCTGGCCTGGGCCGCGATCGACTACCGGCGCCGCGTCGCCCGTGCGCATGCACTGGCGCTGGCGGAGCAGAAGCGCACGCTGGCCGAACAGACGTCGGAGGCCAAGACGCGCTTCCTCGCGACCCTCGGCCACGAGATCCGCACGCCGATGACCGGGGTGCTCGGCATGGCCGAACTGCTGCAGTCGACCCCGCTCGACGCCGGTCAGCGCGGCCAGGTCGACGCGATCCTGCGCGCCGGCAGCCACCTGCTGCGGCTGTTGAACGATGCGCTGGACCTGGCGCGCATCGAGGCCGACAAGCTGGTGCTGGCCGAGGAACCCTTCGACCTGCAGCCGCTGATCGAGGAAGCACAAGGATTGATGAAGCCGCTGGCGATGCGCAAGGGCCTGTCGTTCGTGGTCACCCGGGCGCCCGACCTGCCGCAAGGCTATGTCGGCGACCGCATGCGCATCGGCCAGATCCTCTTCAACCTGCTCGGCAACGCGATCAAGTTCACCGAGCGCGGCGAGGTGGGGCTCGCGGTCGAGCCCGATCCCGGCGGCGGCGTGCGCTTCGTCATCCACGACACCGGGCCCGGGCTCAACGAGGCGCAACGCACGCGGCTGTTCCGGCGTTTCGAGCAGGCCGAGGGCGCACGCACCAGCGCGCGTTACGGCGGCAGCGGCCTGGGCTTGGCGATCTGCCAGGAACTGGCGGCGGCGATGGGCGGCCGCATCGACATCGACAGTGCGCCGGGTGCGGGGGCGCGTTTCAGCGTGGTGCTGCCGCTGCGGGAGGCGCCGCGCGAGGCCGGCGGCCAGCCCGCATCGATGCCCGCTGTCCCGGCGTCGATGCACCTGCTGCTGGTGGAGGACGATGCGACGGTGGCGGAGGTCGTCAGCGGCCTGCTGCAGGCCCAGGGCCATCGCGTGCGCCACGCGCCGCACGGGTTGGCCGCCTTGTCCGAAGCGGCCGCTTCATCCTTCGATGCGGCCCTGCTGGACCTGGACCTGCCCGGCCTCGACGGCTTCGTGCTGGCCCGCCAACTGCGGATCAACGGCTTTGCCGGCCCGCTGCTCGCGGTCACCGCGCGCGCCGATGCGGACGCCGAGGCGCGCGCCCGCGAGGCCGGTTTCGATGCCTTCGTGCGCAAGCCGGTGAGCGCGGCCGTCCTGTCCGACGGCCTGCGCGACGCGGCGCAGGCCCGGGCCCGCGCGCGGCGGGCCTGACCAGGGGGATCAGCGGCGGCTGTAGGCGTGGACTTCGTCCACCAGCACGGCGACGTGCCCGGGGTCCATGTCCGGCGACATGCCGTGGCCCAGGTTGAAGACGTGGCCTTCGCGCGAACCGCCGTTGCCGTGCATGTAGCTGTCCAGCACTTCGCGGACCTGGCCGCGGATCGCCTCCGGGCTGGCGTAGAGCGTGGTCGGGTCCAGGTTGCCCTGCAGCGCCACCTTGCCCTTGCTGCGCCAGGCGGCATCTTCCAGCGACACCGTCCAGTCCACGCCCAGGCCTTCGGCACCGCAGGCGGCGAGCTGGTCGATGTAGGGGCCGTTGCCCTTGCCGAACAGGATCAGCGGCGTGCGTTCGGCGCCTTCGCCGCGCTTGAGCTCCTGCGCGATGCGCTGCAGGTATTTCAGCGAGAACTCGCGGTACAGCGCCGGAGACAGCACGCCGCCCCAGGTGTCGAACACCTGCAGGGCCTGCGCGCCGGCCGCGCGCTGCGCGGAGAGATAGGCGATGACCGCGTCGGTCACCACCGACAGCAGCTGGTGCAGCAGCGCCGGCTCGCTGTAGGCCATCGCCTTGATGCGCCCGAAGTCCTTGCTGCCGCCGCCTTCGATCATGTAGCAGGCCAGCGTCCACGGACTGCCGGAGAAACCGATCAGCGGCACCGCGCCGTCCAGTTCGCGGCGGATGGTGCGCACCGCCTCCATCACGTAGCCGAGTTCGGTTTCCATGTCCGGCACGGCCAGCTTGGCGACGGCGGCGGCGTCGCGCACCGGGCGTTCAAACTTCGGGCCCTCGCCTTCGACGAAATACAGGCCCAGACCCATCGCGTCCGGCACGGTGAGGATGTCCGAGAACAGGATCGCGGCGTCCAGCGGGAAGCGGCGCAGCGGCTGCAGCGTGACCTCGCAGGCGATCTCCGGGTTCTTGGCCATGGCCAGGAAGCTGCCGGCCGCCTTGCGGGTGGCGCGGTACTCCGGCAGGTAGCGCCCGGCCTGGCGCATCAGCCACACCGGCGTGCAATCCACGGGTTCGCGGCGCAATGCGCGCAGGAAGCGGTCGTTCTTCAGGGTCATGTCGTGTCCGTCAGCGTGGGGTGTCCGCGCCCTGCGCGAACATCAGTTGGAAGCCCTTCTTCAGCTGCGCGTCGCGGGCCTTTTCCAGCGCGGCGAGGGCGCTCGGCTGGTCGGGATACTGTTCGCGGCGAAGGGTGCTGCGGCTGCCGGTCTGCCCGGTTTCGCGCAGCAGCACCCAGCCGCCGAACAGGTCGGCCTGCAGGGTGAGTTGGACGAAGCGGGGCGCCTCGCGGCCATCGGGCCGTTGTTGCAGCAGCAGTCGCATCCGCAAATTGTAGCGTTCAGTGCGATGCCGGCGGCCTGCGCGGCCTCAGCCGAGGACTGCGCGGATGTCCGCGTCGGCCACGCCGGCGACGATCCGCGCGCGTCCGATGCCGTCCCACAGCACCAGCCGCAGGCCGCGGGCATCGGCCTTCTTGTCCAGCCGCATGCGCGCGAGCAGGGCGTCGGCGTCGAGGCCGGCGGGCATCGCGACCGGCAAGCCGAAGCGTTCGAGCAACCGGGAAAGCCGCATCGCGTCCGCCTCGGCGGCCAGGCCGAGTCGCGCCGAAAGCCGCGCCGCCAGCCCCATGCCGACCGCGACCGCCTCGCCATGCACAAGCCCGCCGAAGCCCTGTTCGGCTTCGATGGCATGGCCGAAGGTGTGGCCGAAGTTGAGCAGCGCGCGTTCGCCGTGCTCGAAGGGATCTCGCGCGACCACCGCGGCCTTGTGCCGGCAACTGGCGGCGATGGCGTGGCCGATGGCGGCTTCGTCCAGCGCCAGCAGGGCGTCGGCGTTCGCCTCCAGCCAGCCGAGGAAGGCGGCGTCGAAGATCGCGCCGTACTTGACCACTTCCGCCAGCCCCGCGCGCAGTTCGCGCGGCGGCAGGGTGGCGAGCGTGGCGGTGTCGATCAGCACCGCGCGCGGCGGGTGGAAGGCGCCGACCAGGTTCTTGCCGGCGGGAACGTCCACCGCGGTCTTGCCGCCGACCGAGGAATCGACCATCGCCAGCAGCGAGGTCGGCAGCTGGATGCAGTCGATGCCGCGCATCCAGCAGGCCGCGGCGAACCCGGCCAGGTCGCCGACCACGCCGCCGCCGAGCGCGTAGACGCAGGCATCGCGCGTGGCGCCGAGCGCGGCCAGCGCGTCGATGGCGCCGCCGAAGTTCGCCAGCGTCTTCGAGGCTTCGCCGGCGTCGATGATGTGGGTGGCGATGCGGGCGTCGGGGCGCGCGTCGCGCAGAGTGGCGGACAGGGCTTCGGCGTAGTGCGGGGCCACGTGCGCATCGCTCACAACCAGCGCGTGGCGGCCGCGCCAGCGTTCGGCGAGACGCGTGCCATCGCCCAGCAGTCCCGCGCCGATGTCGATGCGGTAGGGCGCCGGCCCGCCGACCTCGACGGCCATCGGGCCGCTCATGCCGTTTCCCCGCGCCAGGCTTCGCGGATCCGCGGCAACAGCATCTTGCAGGCCTGCTCCGGCGTGCAGCCGTCGGTGCACAGGCGCAGGTCGGCGACCTCCGCATAGAACGGCGCGCGTTCGGCGGCCATGGCGGTCAGCACGACCTCGCGGTCGGGGCGCTGCAGCAGCGGGCGCGTGCGGTCCCGCGCGAGGCGGCGCAACTGCTCGGCCACGCTCACATCCAGATGCACCACCCAGGCTTCGCGGGCGAGCAGGGCGCGGTTGGCCGGCGACAGCACCACGCCGCCGCCCGTGGCGATGAGCTGGTCGTGGCCGGCGAGCAGTTCGGCGAGCAGGGCGGATTCGCGCCGCCGGAAGCCGTCCTCGCCCTCGCAGGCGAAGATGTCGGCGACGCTGGCGCCGGTGCGCGCTTCCAGCACGCGGTCGGCATCGACGAATTCCAGCGCCAGCGCGTGCGCGAGGCGCTTGCCGATCGACGATTTGCCGGCGCCCATCGGCCCGACCAGCACCAGGTTGGCGGCGGTTTCCATGGCCGGCATCGTACCGGGAATTAACAACCGCCCTGACACCATGCGGGCGGCAATCCGCCATGCATGCAGGAGAACCCCATGACTGTCGCCAAGGTCATCGAAGTCAATGCCGCATCGCCCACCAGCATGGAAGACGCGGTCAAGCGCGGCCTCGCCAAGACCGCCGAAACGGTCAAGGGCATCCAGGGTGCCTGGGTCAACGAGATCAAGGTGGTCACCCACGCCGACGGCAGCGTCAAGGAATGGCGCGTCAACCTCAAGATCACCTTCCTGGTCGAGTAGTCGCGGGGCCTCGTGGCGGGCGACAATGCCGGCATGGATACCCACCCGCTGCTGCAGGAAGCCCTCGACGCCTTTGCCCGCCTGTTCGAAGAGGCGAAGGGCTGCGAGGCCGACGCCACCGGCATGACCCTGGCCACGGCCGACGCGCATGGCCGGCCCGCCGCGCGCATCGTGCTGTTGAAGGATTTCGATGCGCGCGGCTTCGTGTTCTACAGCCACACCGACGGCCGCAAGGGCGCCGAACTGGCCGCGAACCCGAACGCCGCGCTGCTGTTCTGGTGGCCGCACGTCGGCGAGGCCGGCATCGAAGTGCGCATCGAAGGCGCGGTCGAAGCCGTGGATGAGGCGGAAGCCGATGCCTATTTCGCCAGCCGCCCGCGCCTGAGCCAGATCGGCGCGTGGGCGTCCGAGCAGTCGCGCACGCTGGATGCGCGCGAGACCTTCGAGCACCGCATCGAAGCCTTCGAACGCGAGTTCGAGGGCCGGCCAGTGCCACGCCCGAATGACTGGTCGGGTACCCGCGTGGTGCCGCGCGCCATCGAGTTCTGGCGCGGCGCGCAGTTCCGCCTGCACGAGCGCTGGCTCTACGAGCGCGGCGAGGGCGACGGCTGGTCCAAGCGCATGCTCTATCCCTGATGCGGCTCGCGCCGGTCTACCGCGTCACCGTGTTCGTGCCGCCATCGCATGTCGATGCGCTGCTGGCGGGGATCGCGGCGGTCGACGACCTGGCGATGGGGGGCTACAGCGAGGCGATGTGGATTTCGCCCGGCGTCACCGAGCAATTCCGCCCCGGGCTCGACGCGAACCCGGCGATCGGCACGCACGGCGAACTGACCCGCGCCGACAGCGTGCGCATCGAGTTCGCCCTGCCGCGCGACCCGGCCCGCCTGGAACGCCTGTTGCGCGACGGCATCCACCAGCACCATCCCTGGGAAGTGCCGGCGGTGTTCGTGGACGAATCGGTGTTCCCGCTGCCGGATGCGGCGCCGTGAGCGGCCCGCGCCGCATCGTCTGCCTGACCGAGGAGCCGACCGAGACGCTGTACGCGCTCGGCGAGCAGGACCGCATCGTCGGCATTTCCGGCTTCACCGTGCGGCCCGCGCGGGCGCGCAAGGAGAAGCCGAAGGTCAGCGCCTTCACCAGCGCCAAGATCGGCGAGATCCTCAAGCTGCGGCCGGATTTCGTGGTCGGCTTCTCCGACATCCAGGCCGACATCGCCGCCGAACTGGTGCGGCGCGGGGTGGAGGTGTGGATCGCCAACCACCGGAGCGTGGACGAGATCATCGACTATGTGCGCCGGCTCGGCGCGCTGGTCGGCGTCGCCGCCAAGGCCGATGCGTACGCCGATGACCTGCGGCGCGGACTGGACGCCATCGCCGCCGCGTCCGTGCGATTGCCGGCGCGCCCCGGGGTGTATTTCGAGGAGTGGGACGAGCCACCGATCACCGGCATCCGCTGGGTGAGCGAACTGGTCGCGATCGCCGGCGGCGACGACATCTTCCCCGAGCGCGCCGCCGAACCGCTGGCGAAGGGCCGCATCCTTGAGGATTCAAGCGAAGTCATCCGCCGCGCGCCCGACCTCGTCATCGGCAGCTGGTGCGGCAAGAAGTTCCGGCCCGACAAGGTCGCCGCCCGACCCGGCTGGGACGCGATCCCGGCGGTGCGCGACGGCGAACTGCACGAGGTGAAATCGCCGCTGATCCTGCAGCCCGGTCCCGCCGCGCTGACCGATGGCGTGCGCGAACTGGCGCGGATCATCCACGCCTGGTCGGCGCGCCAGGCTCAGGGCCGGATGACGAAGGCGGGCGAGTAGGCGACGTCGCCGGCGGGCATTCCGCCGGTGAAAACAAGTGACTGGAAATATTCGGCGGGCACGCCGGGCAGGCGCAGGCGCGGATCCGGCTGGAAGCCGAAGCGGCTGTAGTAGGCCGGTTCGCCCAGCACCACGCAGCCGCCGGCATCCTGCATGCGAAGCTGGGCGAGTACCGCTTCGACCAGCTGCCGGCCGATGCCCGATCGCTGGCAGTCCGGCTGCACGGACACCGGTCCCAGTCCGAACCAGCCGGCGTCGCGGCCATCGACCGTGACCGGCGAGGCGGCCGCATGCGCGACGATCCGCCCATCGACCAGCGCCACCATCGACACGGCCAGTTCTCCGCGTTCGCGCAGCGCCCCGACGATCAATGCCTCGGTGCCGCTGCGGTGTTCGGCGTGGCGGAAGGCGGTTTCGGTGACGGCGGTGATGGCGTCCACGTCGCCCGGCGCTTCCTCACGCAGGGCGACGCGCGAGGGCGCGATCACGACCCCGGCAGGTCGCGGCTGAAGCGCATCTGCGCGGTCGCGCCGCCGCGCGTCGCGTCGATCTCGATGCGCAGCGTCGCCGGCGCCGTGGCCTGCACGCTGCCGACCAGGTCGGTCAGGCCGTTGACGGTGATCGGTTTCAGCGCGACCGGCGCCGGCGCGTCGGTCAGGCCGCCGGCGCGGGCCTCCAGCTTCACCGCATCGGCGGGCACGGCATTGCCGTCGCCGTCGCGCAGGGTGATGAGCAGCAGCCAGCGGTCGTCGGCCTGGGTGATGCCGTACTGCCGCGCCATCGCGGCGCCGAGCGTGGCGGTGTTGACCAGCCGTGCTTCCAGCGTGATGCCGTCCAGCGTGGCGGTCGCCGCGTTGCCGGGCGCGGATTCGGTGGGCGCGACCGCCGGCACCGGCGCGGGCGCGCGGTTGCAGCCGGCCAGCGGCAGCGCGACGGCGAGCAGGGCAGCGGCGGCGAAGGGTCGAAGCGTCATCGTCATGCCTCGTCGTGGGCGGCGGAGAGTTCGGCGCCGCGCGTGCGCGCGGCGTGCACGGCGCGGGCGACGATGTCGCGGAAGCCGTCGCGCTCGAAACTTTCGATGGCGGCCTGCGTGGTGCCGTTGGGCGAGGTCACCCGGCGGCGAAGTTCGGCGGCCGGGGTGTCGTCGGCGGTGAGCATCCGCGCGGCGCCGAGCAGGGTCTGCAGCGCCAGCGTGCGTGCGGCTTCGGGCGCGAGGCCCTCGGCGACGCCGGCATCGACCATCGCTTCGGCCAGCAGGAAGACGTAGGCCGGGCCGCTGCCGGACACGGCGGTCACCGCGTCCATCAACGCCTCGTCCTCGATCCACACCGTTCCGCCGGCACTGGCCAGCAGCGTCTGTGCGATGTCGCGCTGGCCGGCATCCACCGCCCCGTTCGCGTAGAGGCCGGTGACGCCCGCGCCGAGCAGGGCCGGCGTGTTGGGCATCGCGCGGACCACGGCGATGCCGCCGCCCAGCCAGCGCGCGATCTGCGCCGAGGTGATGCCGGCGGCGATCGACACCACCAGCGGGCGTTGCGATTGCGCGATGCCGGCCAGCGATTCGCAGACCTCGCGCAGCACCTGCGGCTTGACCGCCAGCACCCAGACGCGTGCGTCGGTGGCGGCCGAGGCGGCATCGTCGAACACCTGCACATCGAAGTCGGCCTGCAGCGCATCGCGCAGGGCGGCCACCGGTTCGGCGACGCGGACCGAAGCCGCCCCGGCCCCGGTTTTCACCAGGCCGCCGACCAGGCTGCGCGCCATGTTGCCGCCGCCGATGAAGGCGATGGCGGGAAGCGAAGGCGTGGCGTCGGTCATGGCGATGGGGAAAGTGGGGGATGGGGTTTCAGGATAGACCGTCGGCCGGTATGGGCGGTCGCGCGCCGAACAATGCCGTGCCGATGCGCACCATCGTGCTGCCTTCGGCGATGGCGAGCGCGGCGTCGTCGCTCATGCCCATCGACAGTGTGTCCATCTGCGGGAAGTCGGTGCGCAGGCGGCCGAACAGCTCGTGCATCGCGTGGAAGGCGGCGCGGGCGCGGGCCTCGTCGGTGGCGGGGGCGGGAATCGCCATCAGCCCACGCAACCGCAGGTTGGGATGGCCGGCGATGGCGGCGCAGAGCGCGGCGGCCTCGGCGGGCGCGCAGCCGTGCTTGCTGGTCTGGTCATCGATGTTCACCTGCACCAGCAGGTCGAGCGGCGGCATCGACGCCGGGCGGTGGCGGGCGAGCGCATCGACCAGCTTCATGCGGTCGACCGACTGCACCCAGTCGAAGTGCGCCGCCACCTCGCGCGCCTTGTTCGACTGCAGGTGGCCGATGAGGTGCCATTCGATGCCGATGCCGCCGAGTTCGCGCATCTTGCCCAGTGCTTCCTGCACGTAGTTCTCGCCGAAGGCGTGCTGGCCGGCGGCATGCAGGGCGCGGATCTCGTCGCTGGTACGCATCTTGCTGACCGCGAGCAGGCGCGGCGTGCTGCGTCCGGCGGCGCGTGCGGCCTGCGCGAGCGATGCGAGCAATCCATCGAGCTTTCGGGCGTGCGGATCCATCGGCGGGTGCCAAAGCGAACGGGATGTGGTTATTCTGCCGGTTGCAGTGGCCGGGGCGGGGCCACGACACGGGGATCTCCATGGATATCGCAGAACTGCTGGCGTTTTCGGTCAAGAACAAGGCATCCGACCTGCATCTCTCGGCCGGCCTGCCGCCGATGATCCGCGTCGATGGCGACGTGCGCCGGATCAACATCCCGCCGCTCGAGCACAAGACCGTGCACGGCCTGATCTACGACATCATGTCGGACAAGCAGCGCCGCGACTTCGAAGAGTTCCTCGAGACCGACTTCTCGTTCGAGATCCCGGGCCTGGCGCGCTTCCGCGTCAACGCCTTCAACCACAACCGCGGCGCCGGCGCGGTGTTCCGTACCATTCCGTCGGAAGTGCTGACGCTCGACCAGCTCGGCTGCCCGCCGCTGTTCCGCGAGCTGGTGAACCAGCCGCAGGGCCTGATCCTGGTGACCGGCCCGACCGGCTCGGGCAAGTCGACCACGCTGGCGGCGATGCTCGACCACATCAACAAGAACGAATACGGCCACATCCTCTCGGTCGAGGACCCGATCGAATTCGTCCACACTTCGCAGAAGTGCCTGATCAACCAGCGCGAGGTCCACCGCGACACCCACGGCTTCAACGAGGCGCTGCGTTCGGCGCTGCGCGAAGACCCGGACTACATCCTGGTCGGCGAGTTGCGCGATCTCGAGACCATCCGCCTGGCGCTGACCGCCGCGGAAACCGGCCACCTGGTGTTCGGTACGCTGCATACGTCCAGCGCGGCCAAGACCATCGACCGCATCATCGACGTGTTCCCCGCCGGCGAGAAGCCGATGGTGCGTTCGATGCTCTCGGAATCGCTGCGCGCGGTGATCGCGCAGGCGCTGCTGAAGAAGGTGGGCGGCGGCCGTACCGCGGCCTGGGAGATCATGGTCGGCATCCCGGCCATCCGGAACCTGATCCGCGAGGACAAGGTGGCGCAGATGTATTCGGCCATCCAGACCGGGCAGCAGTACGGGATGATGACGCTCGACCAGCACCTGCAGGACCTGGTGGCACGCAGCCAGATCACCAAGCAGCAGGCGCGCGAGTACGCCAAGGACAAGAAGCTGTTCGATTGACGGCACGCCGGCGCATCGCGCTGCACACGGAGTAGGACCATGACCACGCCCACCGAATTCACCTCGCTGCTCAAGCTGATGGCCGCGCAGCGCGCCTCCGACCTGTTCATCACCGCGGGCATGCCGCCGTCGATGAAGGTCAACGGCAAGCTGTCGCCGGTCACCCAGGAAGCGTTAACCCCGCAGCAGAGCCGCGACCTGGTGCTGTCGGTGATGACCCCGCCGCAGCGCGAGGAGTTCGAGAAGACCCACGAGTGCAACTTCGCGATCGGGTTGTCGGGCGTTGGCCGCTTCCGCGTGTCCGCGTTCTACCAGCGCAACCAGGTGGGCATGGTGCTGCGCCGGATCGAGACCAAGATCCCGACGGTGGAGGAACTCAGCCTGCCGCCGATCATCAAGCAGCTGGCGATGACCAAGCGCGGCATCATCCTGTTCGTCGGCGCCACCGGCACCGGCAAGACCACGTCGCTCGCGTCGATGATCGGCCACCGCAACAGGAACTCGACCGGCCACATCATCACCATCGAGGACCCGATCGAATTCGTGCACCGCCACGAGGGCTGCATCGTCACCCAGCGCGAGGTCGGCGTGGACACCGACAGCTGGGAGAACGCGCTCAAGAACACCCTGCGCCAGGCACCGGACGTGATCATGATCGGCGAGATCCGGACCCGCGAGGGCATGGACCACGCGATCGCCTTCGCCGAAACCGGCCACCTGGTGCTGTGCACGCTGCATGCCAACAACGCCAACCAGGCGATGGACCGCATCATCAACTTCTTCCCGGAAGACCGCCGCAACCAGCTGCTGATGGACCTTTCGCTCAACCTGAAGGGTGTGGTGGCGCAGCAGCTGGTGCCGCGTTCCGATGGCAAGGGCCGCCGGGTGGCGATGGAGATCCTGCTCGGCACGCCGCTGGTGCAGGACTACATCCGCGACGGCGAGGTGCACAAGCTGAAGGAAGTGATGAAGGACTCCACCCAGCTTGGGATGAAGACCTTCGACCAGAGCCTGTTCGAGCTCTACCAGGCCGGCGAAATCAGCTACGACGACGCGCTGCGCTACGCCGACTCGCAGAACGAGGTCCGCCTGAAGATCAAGCTGGCGCAGTCGGGCGACGCCCGCACGCTGGCGCAGGGCCTGGACGGCGTGGAAGTCGCCGAGGTCAAGTGACCGTGGCGGCGGCGGGTTAGACCGCCGCGGGCAGGGCGTTAAACTGGCGCCATGTCCGAATCCGCTTCCCCGTTCTCGCAGCAGTTGCTGATCGCGCTGCCGGCGCTGGCCGACCCCCATTTCTCCCGCAGCGTGGTGCTGGTCTGCCAGCACGACGCCAACGGCGTGATGGGCATCGTGGTGAACCGCGCGTCCGAGTTCAGCGTCGGCGACCTGTTCGACCAGATCCATGTCGAAGGCGGGTCGCCCGAACTGCGCGCCCGGCCAGTCGTGGCCGGCGGCCCGGTGCATGCCGAGCGCGGCTTCGTGCTGCACGACGGCGAGCGCGATTGGGATTCCAGCATCCGCCTGCCGAACGGCCTGTCGCTCACCACCTCGCGCGACGTGCTGGAGGCGCTCGCCGCCGGCGAAGGCCCGGCCCAGGCGCTGGTCGCGCTGGGCTGCGCGGGCTGGGGCGCCGGCCAGCTGGAGCAGGAGATCGCCGAGAACAGCTGGATGACCGCGCCGGCCGACGCCGACCTGCTGTTCGAGCAGCCGCTGGAACAGCGCTGGCTGGCCGCGGCGGGCCGCATCGGCGTCAACCTGATGCACATGACCCACTACAGCGGCCGCGCATGAGGCTGGACGGCACGATGCTGGCATTCGACGTCGGCGCTCGGCGGATCGGCGTGGCCGTCGGCAGCGCGCTGGGCGCGGGTGCGCGCGGCATCGCCGTGGTCGACATGCGCGACGACGTGCCGGACTGGACGCACGTGGACAGACTGAAACGCGAATGGATGCCGGCCGGTTTCATCGTCGGCGACCCGATGACGCTCGACGGCGGCGACCAGGCCTCGCGGCAGCGCGCGATGCGCTTCGCGAAAGCTTTACAGGCGCGCTTCAGACTGCCGGTGCTGATGATCGACGAACGCAGCAGCAGCATTGAGGCCGCGCAGCGCTTCGCCGTCGCCCGGGCCGAAGGCCAGCGCCGTCGCCGCGATGCCGCGGAACTCGACGCGGTGGCCGCCGCCGTCATCCTCGAACGCTGGATCGCGGCCCCCGCCACCGCGACCGAACTGCCGGCGGACACGGAGTCATGAGATGCCGAAGCACCTGCTGTCGCTGAACGACCTCGACCGCGCGGAGATCGTCGCCTTGCTGGAGCGCGCGGCGCAGTTCGATGACGGCACCGACGCGCGCGACCGGCTCGCCGGCATCGGCGTGTGCACGCTGTTCTTCGAGCCGTCCACGCGCACGCGGCTGAGCTTCCAGCGCGCGGCGCAGCGCCTCGGCGCGGACGTGCTGGGCTTCGAGGCGGCAACGTCTTCCGCCACCAAGGGCGAGACCGCGCTGGACACGCTGAAGAACATCGAGGCGATGGGCGTGCGCGGCTTCGTGGTGCGCCATCGCGAGGACGGCGCGGTGGCCGCGCTCGCCGCCGAGGCCGGGCCGGGCACCGCGCTGATCAACGCCGGCGACGGCCGCCACCAGCATCCGACCCAAGGCCTGCTGGACATGCTCACCATCCGCGAGGCCAAGGGCGCGGATTTCAGCGCGCTGAAGGTGGCGATCGTGGGCGACATCCGCCATTCGCGCGTGGCCCGCAGCGACCTGGTGGCCTTGTCGAAGCTCGGCGTCGGCGAGATCCGCGCCTGCGGCCCCGCGTCGCTGCTTCCGGATGATGACACGCTGTCCGGATGTGCGCTTGTCACCGACGACCTCGACGCCGCCGTGCGCGATGCCGATGTGGTGATGACGTTGCGCCTGCAGCGCGAACGCATGGAAGACGGGCTGGTGGATTCCCTGGACGGCTACCACCGCGACTTCGGAATCACCACCGCACGCCTGAGCGGCGCCAAGCCGGACGCCATCGTCATGCATCCTGGGCCGATGAACCGCGGCGTGGAAATCACCGACGAAGTGGCCGACGGCCCGCGCTCGGTGATCCTGCGCCAGGTCGCCAACGGGGTGAAGGTGCGGATGGCGGTGCTGGAACGCGCGTTCGGCTGAACGCGCGTCCCGGGACGGTCACTGCAGCAGCGAGCGCAGCATCCAGGCGTACTTCTCGTGGGTCTGGAGCCGCTGGGTGAGCAGGTCCGCGCTCGGATCGTCGCCGGCGTCATCGGCCACCCTCAGCGCCTTGCGCGCGGTGCGACAGACCGCCTCGTTGCCGACGGTCAGCTGGCGCACCATCTCGCGCCAGTCGGCGGTGTCGCCCAGGCCGGGTTCCTCCGCGATGGAGCCGAGCTTGACGAATTCCGCATAGCTGCCCGGCGCGTTGTAGCCCAGCGCGCGGATGCGCTCGGCGATCTCGTCCAGCGCCGTCCACTGTTCGGTGTACTGGGTCTCGAACATGGTGTGCAGGGTGTTGAACATGGGCCCGGTCACGTTCCAGTGGAAGTTGTGGGTCTTGAGGTAGAGCGTGTAGCTGTCGGCGAGGAAGTGCGACAGCTGCTTGGCGATCGCCGCGCGCTCGGCGGTCTTCAGGCCGATGTCGATGGCGGGCGCGCCTGTCGTTGCGGCGGCCGCGCTCTTGCCGGCTTTCGGCGCCTTGGGGGACTTGGATTTGCTCATGACCTGCCTCCATATGATTGACGGTGACAATAGCGCCGCCCGCAGCAAAGGTGAAATGGAATGCCGCGATGGCGGTGATTGACGATGGCTATCGGGATTGATGAAAACCAGGCAGTGAGACAGGCGCGCCAGGCCATCGAAGGCGCGTCGACGCGTGACCGCGGGCGCTTGCTCGGCCTGCTGGCGAAATGGCAGGCGAAGCCGGGCGATGTCGCGCTGCGCGAGGCCTTCGCCGCGAAGCTCGGCGCCTCCGTGGCCGCCCGAGAAGCCCGTGCCGCGCAGCTGCCCGCCGCGACGATCAACGCCGATCTCCCCATCGCCGGACATGCCGAGGAGATTGTCGCGCTGATCCGCACACATCAGGTCGTGGTGATCGCCGGCGAGACCGGCAGCGGCAAGACCACGCAGCTGCCCAAGCTGTGCCTGCTGGCCGGGCGCGGGGCCGCCGGCATGATCGGCTGTACCCAGCCGCGCCGGATCGCCGCGCGTTCGGTGGCGCGTCGCGTGGCGGAGGAATTGCAGGTGCCGATGGGCGGCGCGGTCGGCTTCCAGGTCCGCTTCAACGACCAGGTCGGCGATGCCACCGCGATCAAGTTCATGACCGATGGCATCCTGCTGGCCGAGATCCAGAACGATCGCTGGCTGTCCAAGTACGACACGCTCATCATCGACGAGGCGCACGAGCGCAGCCTCAACATCGACTTCCTGCTGGGCTATCTCAGGCAGCTGCTGCCGAAACGCCCGGACCTGAAACTGGTCGTCACCTCCGCCACCATCGACACCGCGCGTTTCGCCGCGCATTTCGGCGGTGCGCCGGTGGTGGAAGTCGAAGGCCGCACCTTTCCGGTCGAGCATCGCTACCGCCCGCTCGAAGGCGAGGGTGACGACGATGGCGAGCGCACCGTGCTCGACGGCATCGTGGCCGCCTGCGACGAGATCACCCGCGAGAACCCGCTGGGCGACACGCTGGTGTTCCTGCCCGGCGAGCGCGAGATCCGCGACGCGCACCTGGCGCTGGAACGCCGCAAGTACCGGCATACCGAAGTCGTGCCGCTGTACGCGCGGCTGTCGGCGAAGGACCAGGACAAGGTGTTCCAGCCCGGCACCCGGCGGCGCATCGTGCTGGCGACCAACGTGGCCGAGACCTCGCTCACCGTGCCGCGGATCCGCTACGTGGTCGATCCCGGCTTCGCGCGGGTCAAGCGCTACAGCCCGCGGCAGAAGCTGGACCGCCTGCACATCGAGCCGGTCTCGCAGGCGAGCGCCAACCAGCGCGCCGGTCGCTGCGGCCGCGTGGCGGAGGGTGTCTGCATCCGCCTGTATTCGCAAGCCGACTTCGCCGCGCGCAGCGAATTCACCGATCCGGAGATCCGCCGTTCCGCGCTGGCCGGCGTGATCCTGCGGATGTTGAGCATCGGCCTCGGCGACATCGAGACCTTCCCGTTCCTGGAGCCGCCGGACCCGCGCGCCGTTGCCGATGGCTGGCAGCAGCTGGCCGAACTCGGCGCCATCGATGCGCAGCGCAAGCTGACCGCCATCGGCAAACAGATGGCGAAGCTGCCGGTGGACGTGAAGCTCTCGCGCATGCTGGTCGCCGCGGAGAAGCAGGGCATGCTGCATGAGATGCTGGCCATCGCCAGCTTCCTCGGCATCCAGGACCCGCGCGAACGGCCGGCCGATGCGCGCGCCGCCGCCGACAACGCCCACGCCGTGTTCGCCGATCCGAAGTCGGAATTCATCGGTATCTGGAAGCTGTGGGATGCCTTCCGCATCGCCCACGAGGACCTGAGCCAGTCGCAGCTGCGTCGTTGGGCGGAGAAGCATTACCTCGGCTTCCTGCGCCTGCGTGAATGGCGCGAACTGCATCGCCAGCTGAAACTTCAGTGCGAGGAGCTCGGGTGGGCGACGCAGCGCGTCGAGGCGTCATCGACACGTGTGGAGGGGAACGCAGGAAAGCGCAGCCGGCCGCGAAAATCCGGGCAGAGGGAAGTGATGCCGGTCATTCCGCAGCGGGATGCCGAAGCGGATGCGCATCAGGCCGCGCCCCATGTCGACTACGCCCGCCTGCATCGCGCGCTGATCGCGGGCTTGCCGACGCAGGTCGCGCACCTGGGCGATCGCGGTGTCTACGAAGGCCCGCGCGGCCGGCGCTTCCAGCTGTTCCCCGGTTCGGTGCTGGCGAAGAAACCACCGCCGTGGGTGCTGTCGGCCACCTTGCTCGACACCGAGAAGGTGTGGGCGATCACCAACGCGGCGATCGAGCCGGACTGGGTGATCGCCGAGGTGCCGCACCTGCTTGCGCGCCGCCACCACGACCCGCACTGGTCGCGTTCGCAGGGGCGCGTCATCGGCAGCGAGCAGATCAGCCTGTTCGGGCTGGTACTGGCGCCGAAGAAGCCGGTGCATTACGGCGCGCTGTATCCGGAGGCGTCGCGCGTGATCTTCGTGCGCGAAGGCCTGGTGCCGGGCGAGGTGAACACCCGCAGCGCCTTCCTCGCCCGCAACCTGCGCGTGCTGGCCGACGCCAAGGAAGAGGAAGCCAAGCTGCGCCGCGCCGGACTTGTCGTGGACGAAGAGTGGCAGGCGCAGTGGTATCTCGACCGCCTGCCTCCGCACATCCACAACGTGCAGGCGCTGGATGCGTGGTGGAAGGCGTTGTCGAAGGACGCGCAGGTGGCGTTGGAATGGACGCGCGATGACCTGCTGGTGGTCGACGAGACCGACGCCGTGCGCTTTCCGCCCTATCTGGCGATGGGCGATGTGCGGCTGGCCGTGCGTTACCACTTCGAGCCCGGTGCCGCCGATGACGGCATGACGCTCGCCGTGCCGCTGCACCTGCTCGGTGCGCTGGATGCGGCGCGGCTGTCGTGGCTCGCGCCGGGTTTCGTGCAGGACAAGGCGGCGGCGCTGATCAGGTCGCTGCCGAAGACGCTTCGCCGCAACTTCGTGCCCGCGCCGGATTTCGCCCGCGCCTTCGCCGAGGCGCATCGCGAACCGGAGCCGGGCGACATGGCGTCGAGCCTCGCGCGTTTCCTGAAGCGCCTGTCCGGCGTCGAGCTGATGGCGGCGGACTTCGACGAAGCCGGCATCGACCCGCACCTGCGCATGAACCTGCAGCTGCAGGATGAATCGGGCAAGCATGTGCTGGCCAATTCCCGTGACCTCGACGAGTTGCGCGCGGCGTTCGGCCAGCGCGCGCAACGGGCCTTCGCCGCGCGGGCCGCGAAGGATCTGGCGAAGGGCGGGCTGACGGCGTTTCCCGAAACGCCGGTTCCGGTGCAGGTCATGGGTGATGGCGGTATTCCAGCCTTTCCCGCGCTGCATGACGATGGCGATGCGGTCTCGCTGCACGTGCATGCGCAGCGCGCGAACGCCGAGCGGCACCACCCCGAGGGCGTGCGCCGCCTGCTGCGCATCGCGCTGGCCGACAAGCTCAAGCAGGCCCGCCGCCAGTTGCCGATCCCCGCCAAGACCGGGCTGCTGTATGCCGCGATTGACCACGCGCCAACAAAGGTCGACGCGCTGCGCAAGCCGGTCGCGCGCGATGCCGATCAACTCCGCGAGGACCTGGTCGAAGGCGCCTTCGCCGCGCTTACCGCTGAAGGCCTGGGCGATGTGCGGGATGCGGAAGCCTTCGCGCGGCAGGTGGACGTCATCGGCAAGACGCTGTTCGGCGAGGCGATGCGCCGCCTGCAACAGGCCGAGGCGATCCTCGGCGGCGTCGCCGACGTGCGCGCCAAGCTGGAATCGAAACTGATGGGCTGGGCCAGCGGCAACCTGGACGACATGCGCGCGCACCTGGCCGCGCTGGCCGCGCCCGGCTTCCTGCGCGACACGCCGGCGCTGGCGCTGGCTGAACTCCCGCGCTACCTCAAGGCGCTGTCGCTGCGGGCCGAGCGCGCGCAGCGCGACCCGCAGAAGGACCAGGCGCGGATGCTGGAGCTGAAACCCTTCGCCGATGCGCTGGCCAGCGCCGACCCGATGCATCCCGAGGCGCGTGCCCTGCGCTGGGAGCTGGAGGAATTGCGCGTCGCCACCTTCGCGCAGGAGCTCGGCGCGAAGGGCGGCGTGTCGGCGAAGAAGCTGGCCGCGCGCATCGCGCGGCTGGCGGAGTGACCGCGCTTACTTGATGCGCTTGACCTTGGCCTGCACGCCACTGCCTTCCACGCGCATCCACCACGCACCGAGCGCGCCAGGGCGGATGGTGACCGGCAGGTTGGTGCCGCGCACGCCGTAGAGCACGGTCGCGTCGGTCTGCTGCCAGACCTCGCCGTTTTCCAGCGTGTACTGGCGCTTGGCCTCGAAGCCCTTGAACTCGCCGACCAGCCGGCTCTTGATCGGCTCGCCATCGCCGAAATCGAAGAAGCCCTTGTGCTTCTTCACCACTTCCTGCCGGCCTTCCTCGCGCGCCTGCTCGATCGCCGCCTTCGACGGCGCATTGCGCGACAACCACGCGTTGAGGCGGGCCAGTTCCTCGGCCGACAGCTTGTCGAGGCCGGCGGCCTTGAATTCGTCGGCGGTCATCTGCCGCTCGATGGGCGCGGCCTCCCGCGACTGCGCGAACACGGTGAACGAGGCAAGCATCAGGACGATGGCGATGAACGGGCGGATCGCGCGCATGGGGCTTCCAATCGCTGGGGTTGCCGGTAGTGTAGCCATACCGCTTCACTGAATACGCACTCCCGGAACCGATGCCGCCGTGGCCCCCACCACGCCCCTGAACGCGTTGTTCGCGCTGCCCGCTGCCGATGCATTGGGCACGGAGATGCGCGCGTGGCTGGCCGGCGTGCTTCCGCGGGACATGGGCGATGCCGGCGTCGCGCACTTATCCGCGATCTTCGAACTGCTGGCCGGCCTGAACGCCGACGGCGACATGCTCGCCGCCGCCGTGCTCGATGCCGCACGCAGTGCAGGCGTGGACGTGGCCGCCATCGACATGCCGCTGCCGCTGCGCCAGCTGCTGGATGGGCTGGATGCGGAATCCCAGGTGCGCTCGCTGCATGCCGAGCAGGGGCAGGGCGGCAATCCCGAAGGCCTGCGACGGCTGTTGCTGGCGATGAGCCAGGACCTGCGCGTGGTGCCGATCCTGCTGGCGCGCCACCTGGTGCGACTGCGCGCGGCATCGGCCGGGGAAAGCGCGGACGCGCGCACGCTGGCGCAGCTGACCCGCGACATCCATGCGCCGCTGGCCAACCGGCTCGGCATCTGGCAGTTGAAGTGGGAGCTGGAGGACTTGGCCTTCCGCGTGCTCGAGCCGGAGCAGTACCGCCGCCTCGCACGATTGATGGACGACACCCGGCGCGGCCGCGAGGCCTACATCGACGTGGTGAAGGCGGCGCTCGGCGAGGCGCTGGCGGCGCACCACATCGAAGCGGAAGTGGCCGGCCGTTCCAAGCACCTCTACAGCGTGTGGCGGAAGATGCAGAAGAAGCATCTGCCTTTCGAGGGTCTGCATGACCTGCGCGCGGTACGCGTGCTGGTCGACACCACGCCGGAGTGCTACGCGGTGCTCGGCCTGGTGCATGCGCTGTGGATGCCGGTGCCGGGCGAGTTCGACGACTACATCGCGCGGCCCAAGGCCAACGACTACCGTTCGTTGCACACCTGCGTGTCCGGCCCCGAAGGCAAGGTGGTCGAGGTGCAGATCCGTACCCGCGAGATGCATCGACATGCCGAACTGGGCGTGGCCGCGCACTGGCGCTACAAGGAGGGCGGCGGTGGCGACGTGGCGCTGGAACGCAAGGTCGCGTGGATGCGGCAGCTGCTCGATGCCGCCCGCGACGAGAGCGATGCCGAACTGCGCGCCGACCTGGACCAGGAGTTGCTGGAGGAACGCGTCTACGCGCTGACGCCGAAGGGCGAGGTGATCGACCTGCCCGCGGGTGCGACGCCGTTGGATTTCGCCTACCGCGTGCACACCGACATCGGCCACCGTTGCCGCGGCGCGAAGGTGGACGGCCGCATCGTGCCGCTGGATCACAAGCTTGCGACGGGCGAACGGGTCGAGGTGATGGTCGGCAAGACCGGCGAGCCGAGGCGCGACTGGCTGCTGCCGGGCAACCGCTTCCTCGCCAGCCCGCGGTCGCGCGAGAAGGTGCGCGCGTGGTTCCGCCGCCTCGACCGCGACCGCAACCAGCAGGCCGGCCGCGAGATGCTGGAACGCGAGCTCAAACGCATGGGCCTGGCCGATGCCGACCTCGCGCCGGCGCTGGCGCGTTTCCACCTCGACACCGTGGAGGAACTGCAGGTGCAGGTGGCGCTGGGCGAGATCGGCCCGAGCCAGGTGGTGCGCGCGGTCAACGATGCGCGACGGCCGCCGGAGCGGGTGGCCGACGAAGTGCCGGTCGTGCCGCCGCGACCCGCGCAGTCGGTCCCGGCCGGCGTGTCCGCGGGCGGCGTCGACAACCTGCTGGTGCATGTGGCGCGCTGCTGCCAACCGCTCCCGGGCGAGCCGGTGGTGGGCTACCTCACCCGTGGCCGTGGACTGTCCCTGCACCGGGCCAATTGCGCCTCGCTCAAGCGCATGGCCGCGCGCGAACCCGAGCGCCTGATGCCGGTGGACTGGGGTGCCGCGGCGCCACGGCAGGGCGTGGACATCGTGGTCGACGGCATCGACCGCAAGGGCTGGTTGCGCGATGTCAGCAACCTGATCGCGCAGGAAGGCGTGATGGTGACCGCGATCCGCGGCGTCGGCGCCTCGCGCGACGGGCGGCAGCGGTTGCGGATCGGCGTCGAAGTGCATGACATCGCGCAGCTCTCGCAGCTGCTCGGCAAGTTGTCCGCGTTGCCGGGCGTGCTGGACGCGCGCCGTGGCGGTTGAGCCGGGAATGACGGGCGCGGCGATAAACTGCGCCGACTTTCATCCGCCGCTTGTCTCTTTGATCGAAGCCGCCTCCCCGCTGCGCGTCTTGCTGACCGGTGCCACCAGCCAGATCGGCGTGGCACTGCGCCGGATGCTGCACGGGCAGGGACACGAAGTGGTTGGGTTGAGCCGGCATGCATTGGCAGGTGGGGATGTCGATGCAGGCTGCCGTTGGCTGCGAGGCGATCTTGACGATGGCTGGCCCGCGGTCGGGGATGTCGATGCCGTGATCAGCTTCGGGCCGATGCAGGCGCTGGCGGATGCGCTGGCCGCGTTGGATGACGCGCCGTGTCACCGCCTGGTCGCGACCAGCTCGATGAGCGCGGTGAGCAAGCGCGACTCGTCCGTCGCCGAAGACCGCGCCCTGTCCGCTTCACTGCGCGAGGCCGAGGCGGCGCTCATCGCGCAATGCGAGCGGCTCGGCATCGGCTGGACCGTGTTGCGCCCGACGATGATCTACGGCCTCGGCATCGACCGGAACATCAGCCCGGTGGCGCGGCGCGCGGCGCGCACGCGGGTGTTTCCGTATCCGCGCGGCCGCGGGATGCGCCAGCCGGTGCATGCGGAGGATGTCGCGCTCGCGGCATGGCACGCGCTTCACAGGGGTCCGGCCAGCGGAAAGATCATCGAGATCGGCGGCGGCGAGCGCCTGCGCATCGATGCCATGTTCGGCCGCGTGCGCGCCAGCCTGCCGGTATGGACGTTGCCGGTGCCGGTACCGCGCATGGCGTTGGCTTTGGCCGTGGCAGTGCGCCCCGGGTTGCGTGGGTTCGTCTCGCGCATCGACCAGGATCTGCTTGCGGACAATGCGGTGGTCGAAGCGGTGCTGGGCGTGGAGCCGCGCGGCTTCGAGCCGGGAATGGCGAACGGGCGGGAGGCGGGGAAGTGAGCGCCCCGTCGTCGGCCATGCCGCGCTGCGCCGTCGTGCTGTGCACCTACAACGGCGAACGTTTTCTGCCCGCGCAGCTGGACAGCCTGCGTGCCCAGACGCACCAGCCCGATATCTACGTGCTCTCCGACGATGCCTCGTCGGATGCCAGCTTCGACCTGCTGCAGGCGTTCGCGCATGAACTCACGGCGGCCGGCGGCGAGGTCATCCTGCATCGCAATGGATCGAACCTCGGCTACGTGCGCCACTTCGAGCGGGCGCTGCAGCGCGCCGACGCCGAGGTGCTGTTTCCCTGCGACCAGGACGATGCCTGGCATCCCCGCAAGATCGAAACGATGCTCGCGGAATTCGCGCGGCGACCCGGCCTGGTGATCCTGCATGGCGATGCGCGCCTGGTGGATTCCGACGGCCGCGACATGGGCCGCCGCCTGTTGGAGGTGCTGGAAGTGACGCCGGAAGAACGCGCGGCGATGCATGGCGGACGTGGCTTCGACGTGCTGCTGCGGCGGAACATCGTGACCGGCGCGGCGATGGCCCTGCGGCGCAAGGTGCTGGAGCACGCGTTGCCGACCGCCGAGCACTGGGCGCACGACGAATGGCTGGCGCTGATCGGGGCGATGCTCGGCGAGGTGGATACGCTCGAAGAGATCGTGATCGATTACCGGCAACATGGCGGGAACCAGATCGGCGTGCGTGAGCGCAGCCCGGTGCAGCGACATCTCGGCCTGGGTGTCGGGCGGCGCGCCTTCCTGCAGAGGTTGGTGGAACGCCAACGCGGATTGCTGGCGCACATGGAGCGCGATGACGTTGAAGTGGATGCGGCGCGCACCCATGAAATCCGTGCCCGCCTCGCCCACGCCGAAGCCCGCGCCCACCTCGCCTCCACCTTGCCCAGGCGCATTCCCCAGGTCTTGCGCGAATGGCGCAGCGGCCGCTACGCGCGGTTCGGCTCGGGTTGGCGTTCGGTGGTGACGGACCTGCTGGGGATCGACTGATGCCGGCTGCCTCCCACCCGCACGCGATGTCGGTGACGGCCGTCATCGTCACTTTCGAGCCGGATCTCGCCGCGCTGCACGCGCAGCTGTCGCGCCTGCGCCCGCAGTTGGCGCAGGTCGTCATCGTCGACAACGCCTCCGCGGTCGAGGCCGCCGCCGACCTGCAGGGCATCGCCCACGCGTTCAAGGCCCGGCTGCTGCGCAACGCACGCAATCTTGGGATCGCCGCGGGGTTGAACCGGGGCATCGCCGCCGCGCGATCGGAAGGCGCGACGCATGTGCTGCTGATGGACCAGGACAGCCTGCCGGCGGCGGACATGGTGTCGAATCTCGCGGATGCGCTGGTACGCCTTCAGGCCGAAGGCAAGGTCGCCGCCGTCGGCCCGGTCGCGGAAGATCTCCGGACCGGCGAGGCCGCGCCGTTCGTGCGCGTGGGCTTCCCGCTCAACCGCAAGATCCATGCGTCGGCGGGGGAGTGCGTGCGCTGCGACTTCCTCATCACCTCGGGCAGCCTGGTGCCGCTGGCCGCGCTCGACGAGATCGGCGGCATGGACGAAGGCCTGTTCATCGACAACGTGGACCTGGAATGGTCGTTCCGGGCGCGTCGTGCCGGGCATGCGTTGCATGGCGTGGGCGACGCGCGGATGGGCCACCGGATCGGGGATGGCGTGCGGCGCCTGCCATTCGGCGCGAGCTTCGTGCATTCCCCGCGACGGCTCTATTACATGATGCGGAACCGCGTGCTGCTGTACCGGCGCCGGGCGACGCCGCGGGTCTGGGTGGCGCAGGACGTGCCGCGCGCCGTCCTGAAGCTGCTGCGTTTCTCGCTGCTGGTCGCGCCGCGCGGCCGCAACGCACGCGCCATGCTGGCCGGCCTGCGCGACGGAATGCTAGGCCGAACGGGGCCAAAACCGGACGCCGCCGGCTGAACTTCCGGCATGCGGTCGGCCCGGGCATCTGGGCTAGACTGCGGCCTCCGCCTTCAACGCCGTCCGCGCATCGCCCCTTCCTGCATGGCCAAATACGATTACGACGATCCCGATTTCGACGACGCGGACGAGACTGCGGAGGTCGGATCGGGATGGGGCCGGCGGCTGCTGGTCGCGGGGCTGGCGGCGGTGGGCATCGGGCTGGGCTTCCTCATCCCGTACACGCTGTACCTCAACCACCAGGTCAGCCAGCGCTTCGGCGAACTGAAGTGGCAGCTGCCGACGCGCGTCTATGCACGCCCGCTGCAGCTGGAGCCCGGCATCGCCATGGATGCCAGCACGCTCAAGAACGAGCTGGATGCCGCCGCCTACCGCGATGACGGCGTCGGCAGCAAGCCCGGCAGCTACGCGCGCAAGGGCGGGGTCTTCACCATCTCCAGCCGCGGTTATTTCGATGTCGAGGGCCGCATCGCGCCGCAGCGGATCCAGGTCTCGCTGGGCAACGGCGAGGTCGCCTCGATCCGCGGCCTGCAGGGCAAGGCCGGCGTGCGCGCCGCGCGGCTTGACCCCGCCCGCATCGCCACCCTCTACGGCCAGAAGCAGGAGGAACGCCGCCTGGTCAGCCTGGACGAGGTGCCGGAAGCGCTGGTCACCGGCCTGCAGGCGGTGGAGGACCGCGACTTCGCGCGGCATCACGGCATCGATGTCTCGGGCATGGCGCGCGGCATCTGGGTCAGCCTGCGCTCGCGCGGCAAGAGCCTGCAGGGCGGCAGCACGCTGACCCAGCAGCTGGCGCGCAGCGGCCTGCTCGGCATCGGCAGCGAGGTGACGTTCTCGCGCAAGTTCAAGGAAATCCTCTACGCGTTGATCCTGGAGGCGCGCTACGACAAGCGCACCATCCTCGAGACCTATTTCAACCAGGTCTATTGGGGCCAGCGCGGCTCGCAGGCGATCCATGGTGTGGCCGCCGCGTCGGAGTTCTGGTTCGACCGCAGCCTCGACCAGCTCAATACCGAGCAGATCGCGCTGTTGATCGCGCTGGTCAACGGGCCTTCCTGGTACGACGCGCGCCGCAACCCCGAGCGCGCCCGCGAGCGCCGCGACTTCGTGCTGGGCGAGATGCTGGAAACCGGCATCATCGACAATAAGGAGCACGACCGTGCCGTGGCCGCGCCGCTGGGCGTGAGCAAGGAACCCGGCGGTGCCGCGCCGAACCGCTTCCCGGCCTACGTCGACCTGGTGCGCCGCCAGCTGGTCCGCGACTACCCGGCCGATTCGCTGCAGGGCGCCGGCCTGGCGGTGATGACGGCGATGTCGCCTTCGGCGCAGGGCTATGCGGAAGGCGCGGTGACGCGCACGCTGAAATCGCTTGGCCCGCGCAGGAATGCCCCGCTCGAAGCCGGTCTGGTCATGACCGATGTGCACACCGGGCAGGTGGTCGCCGCGGTCGGCAGCCGCGACTTCTCCAACCCCGGCTTCAACCGCGCGGTCGCGGCGCAGCGCCCGGTCGGCTCCATCATCAAGCCCTTCGTCTACCTGCTGGCGCTGGCGCAGCCGGGCAAGTGGTCGCTGGCGAGCTATGTCGATGATTCGCCGGTGACCATCCGGCAGGGCAACGGGCAGCGCTGGTCGCCCGGCAATTCCGATGGCCGCAGCCACGGCACGGTGCGCGTCATCGATGCGCTGGCGCAGTCCTACAACCTGGCGACGGTGCGGCTGGGCATGGATGTCGGCCCGGAGCGCGTGGCGCAGCTGACCCGCACGCTGGCCGGCATCGAGCCGCAGACCAACCCCTCGCTGTTGCTCGGCGCCACCGACCAGAGCCCGTACGCGATGGCGCAGCTCTACCAGTTCCTCGCCTCGGGCGGCGAGGTGCAGCCGCTGCACGCGGTGCGCGGCGTGCTGGATCCGAAGGGCCGCGCCATCAACCGTTACGACAACGCGCCGGCGCCGGCGCAGAAGGGCGACGCCATCGCCGCGCGGCTGGTGACCATCGCGCTGCAGCAGGCGGTGTCCTCGGGCACCGGGCGGCAGCTGGTCGCCGATGGCCTGGGCCGGCTCAAGGCGGCGGGCAAGACCGGCACCTCGAACGACAGCCGCGACAGCTGGTTCGCCGGCTGGACCGGCGACCACCTCGCCGTGGTCTGGGTCGGCAACGACCAGAACAAGCCGACCGGCCTGTACGGCGCCACCGGCGCGATGCGCGTGTGGTCCGGCATCTTCTCGCGCCTGCCCAGCAAGCCATTGGAAGTGGGCGATGACGGCATCGACTGGCAATGGGTCGATGGCAGCCATGCCACCGATGCCGCCTGTCCGGGCGCGCGCCGTTTCGCCTTCGTGCGCGGCTATGCGCCGGCCTACCAGGCCTGCGTGATCGCGCCGCCGACGCCGGAAGTGCAGTACGACGAATACGGCAACCCGATCACCGCGCCGCCCGTCGAAGACGAGGGCGGAGGGGGCTGGCGCGAATTCTTTGGGCTGGGCGATCGTCGCCCGCCGCAGGACCCGGCCACCACGCCGCCGCCTGCATCGCCACCGCCCGCGCCGCAACCGCCGCCCCCGCCGCTGACGCGATGAGGGCGGCAGCGAAGGAACGCGCCGGCCGATGAGCACGCTGCCCGACCGTACCCGCGAGGCGCTGGGGGAAGACGGCCCGCTGGCCGCCGGCATCCCCGGCTTCGTGCCGCGCGAGGCGCAGCAACGGCTGGCCGAAGCCATCGCCGACGCCGTCATCGAGACCGGCACGCTGCTGGCCGAAGCCGGCACCGGGACCGGCAAGACCTATGCCTACCTGGTGCCCGCCCTGCTGTCTGGTCGCAAGACCATCATCAGCACCGGCACGCGCGCGTTGCAGGACCAGCTCTACCACCGCGACCTGCCGCGCGTGCGAGAGGCGCTCGGCATCGGGCACACCTCCGCGCTGCTGAAGGGCCGCGCCAATTACCTGTGCCGCCAGCGCATTGAACAGGCGAAAGGGGAGCCCAAATTCGCCAGCCGCGATCACGCCAGCCAGTTCCAGCGCATCATCGCGTGGAGCGGGCGCACGCGCTTCGGTGACCTGGCCGAGCTGGAGGACATGCCGGAGGACTCGCCGGTCCATCCGCTCGTCACTTCCACCAACGAGAACTGCCTGGGCAACGAATGCCCGTTCTGGAGCGAGTGCTTCGTGGTGCAGGCGCGCCAGCGCGCGCAGGCGGCGGATGTCGTGGTGGTCAACCACCACCTGCTGCTGGCCGACCTGGCGCTCAAGCGGGAGGGCTTCGGCGAGATCCTGCCCGGCGCGCAGACCTTCGTGGTCGACGAGGCGCACCAGCTGCCGGAACTCGCCGCGCAGTTCTTCGGCGAAGGGCTGGGCGCGCGGCTGCTGGTGGAACTGGCGCGCGATGTCCTGTCCGCCTCGCGCGAATCCCCGGGCGCGCTCGCCGCGTTGCAGGCCCCGGCGCAACAACTGGAACACGTCAGCCGCTACCTGCGCGCGGCGATGGACAACCTGCCGGTGCGCGGCACCCGAGAACGCGCATTGCACGAACCGGCGGTCGAGAGTGCGTTCGATGCGTTGTCGGATGCGCTCGTCGCGCTGATCGCCGCGCTCGGCCCGTTCCGCGAAACCGGCCCCGCGCTCGACGCCTGCCACGCCCGCGCGGTCGAAGCCGAAGCGCGCCTGCAGCGCTGGCTGGAAGCCTGGAACCGCGACGAGGACGAGGACGCCGAGCCGCTCGACGAGCGCAGTCCCGACCCCGGCCGCGACAACGTCTACTGGTACGAACTGACCCCGCGCGGCTTCCGCCTGCAGCGCACCCCGCTGGATGTCTCCGGGCCGCTGCGCCGCCATCGCGAGCAGTCGCGTGCGGCGTGGATCTTCACCTCGGCCACGCTGGCGGTCGGTGGCGAGTTCATCCACGTGTCCAGGCGGCTTGGCCTGTGGGAGCCGGACACGCGGCTGGAACCCGGCCCGTTCGACTGGCCGCGACAGGCGCTGCTCTACATGCCCAAGCGCATGCCGGAGCCGTCGGAATTCGGCTTCAACGCCGCCGTGGTCGAGGCCGTGCTGCCGGTGCTGCGGGCGTCGAAAGGCCGCGCGTTCCTGCTGTTCGCCTCGCACCGCGCGCTGAAGGAAGCGGCGCAGCTGCTGCGCGAACGCGACGACATCCCGTGGCCGCTGTTCGTGCAGGGCGAGGCGCCGCGCGCCCAGCTGCTGCAGCAGTTCCGCGATTCCGGCCACGGCGTGCTGCTCGGCACCGCGAGTTTCCGCGAAGGAGTGGATGTCGCGGGCGACGCGCTGTCCGTCGTCGTCATCGACAAGCTGCCCTTCGCTGCGCCGGACGATCCGGTGTTCGAAGCACGGCTCGATGCGGTGCGCCGCAGCGGCGGCAATCCTTTCCGCGACGAGCAGCTGCCGCAGGCGGTGATCGCGCTCAAGCAGGGCGCGGGCCGGCTGATCCGCACCATCGAGGATCGCGGCGTGCTGGTGCTCTGCGACCCGCGCCTGCACGGCAAGAGCTACGGCCGCATCTTCCTCGGCTCGCTGCCGCCGATGCCGATCACCCGCGAGATCGCCGACGTGGAGGCGTTCTTCGCGATGCGTGATGTGGACAAGTCGATCTCATCCGGATAAGCCGGGTTTCGCCAACGCGCGCCTCGCGTGAACTCACGCGGATATCAGGCATTCACGCCGCGCCCAGCTTCGCCGCATCCGCTTCGCTAAGCTAACCGCCATCTCCCGCCTCGCCCCGCCATGAACCTGCTCGCGCTCGAAACCAGCACCGAAGCCTGCTCGGTCGCCCTTGTCCATGGCGACCTGCTGGTCGAGCGTTTCGAGGTCGCGCCCCGTCGCCATGCCGAGCTCGCCCTGCCGTGGACCGATGCGCTGCTGGCCGAAGCCGGCCTCGCGCGCAGTGCCGTGCAGGCGGTCGCGGTCGGGCGCGGGCCGGGCGCGTTCACCGGCGTCCGGCTCGGCATTTCGCTGGCGCAGGGCATGGCATTCGCGCTCGGCGTGCCGGCCGTCGCCATCTCCACGCTGGCCGCGCTGGCGATGCGTGCCGATGCCGGCGAGGGCGAGCGCGTGCTCGCCGCCATCGATGCCCGCATGGGCGAGGTCTACTGGTGCGCGTTCGAGATCCGCGACGGCGAGCCGTTCGCGCTGGGCGATGAACGCGTCGGTGCGCCCGATGGCGTCGCTGTCGACGGCGAAGGGTGGCACGGCGTCGGCACCGGATTCGCGGCGCAGGAAGGTGCGTTGGCATCTCGGCTGGCCGCGCAACTCGCCACGGTCGATGCCGAGGCGCTGCCGCATGCCGCCGATGTCGCGCGGCTCGCCGTCGCCGCATGCAAGCGCGGCGAAGCGGTTGCGCCGGAACGCATCGAACCCGCCTATCTCCGCAACAACGTCGCGCTGACGCTGGCCGAACAGCAGGCGCTGAGGGCTTCGCGCGCATGAACATCGCACGTTGCATCGTTCCCGCCATGGTCATGGCGATGCTGCCCTTCGCCCGCGCGCACGCCGCCGATGACACCCAGGTCTGGCAGGGCACGCTCGGCAAGCAGGCCATCGTGATGAAGCGAGACGACGGTCGATGCGGCGGTCGCTATTTTTATCGCCGCCACCGCATCGACATCACCCTGATGGGCGATGACAAGGCCGCCCGCTGCACGCTGCAGGAAATGCCGCCGCGCTGGCGCGATGACACGCCCAAGCCGGAGTGGCGGATGCAGCCACCGCAGGGCGAGCGCTGGCAGGGCGAGTGGGTCGGTATCGACGGCAAGCGGCTGCCGATCTCGCTCACCCGCGTGCGTGCGCTGCCGGCCGCGAAGGAAGCCTCGCTCAGCGGATTGCGCGGCGACTTCGATCCCTACGCCTACCTGCGCCTGTCCACGCTGGCACTGAAGGCCGCCAAGCGCGAAACCGTCGGCGCCTACGCGCTGCAATGGCGGAGCCAGCCCGACAGCGGCATCGAACTGTTCGATGTCGCCGCCGGCTACACGCCGGACGCCCGGGCGCGGATCAACCGCGTCCTCCATCGGCGGATGTGGGAATGGGTCAACGCGGCGTTCGAGTGCCGCTCCGGCAACGGTGTCGAAAGCAGTGACTTCGATACGCGGACGACACTGCGCCATATCGATGCCCGGGTGGTCAGCGCCAGCCTGTTCACCAGCTACGACTGCGGTGGCGCGCACCCGGATTTCGGCGACGCACCGGTCAACATCGACGCACGCACCGGTCGCGAACTCGATCTCGAGGACGTGCTCTGGGTCGGGCCGGGCAAGCCGGCGCATGCCGGCCCCGGCGACCAATGGAACCCGGCGTGGGCCGACTATCGCAGCAAGACCTTCGCGCCGTGGGTGGTCAAGCAGTTGGCGCGGCGCTATCCCGGGGAAATGGCCGCGCCGAAGGGCGAGGACGGCTGCGACTACCGCGACCCGGAAGTCTGGAATTTCCCGGCCTGGTACGTGACGCCGAAGGGCATCCATCTGGCCGCCAGCTTCGCGCGGGTGGCCCGTGCCTGCGACGACCCGGACTGGGCCGTGCTGCCTTGGACGGTGGTGGATGTGCATCGCGGGACCGTGCGCCTGCACTGACTTCCGGCACGCGCGATGCGTGGGATGCGGCGGGATGCTGGATGCCCGTCGCACCGGAGCTTCGCCATGCATCACCCCGAGGCCGCATCGCCCTCCCGTTTCCACGGCTGGCGCGCCGAGACGCTGCGCATCGCCTTCGCCCTGTTGCTGCTGATGGGCTTTCGTTCCGCTTTCGCCAACCATTACGTGGTGCCGAGCGGCTCCATGCAGCCCACCCTGATGCCGGGCGACCGCGTGCTGGTCGACATGCGCGCCTACGGCCTGCGGCTGCCGTTCACCCACGCGCGGCTGCTGGGCGCCGGCGTGCCGACGCGGGGCGAAGTGGCGGTGTTCGAATCCCCGGTCGATGGCGAACGCCTGATCAAGCGCGTGGTGGCGGTCGCCGGAGACGCGGTCGAGGTCCGCGACGGCCACCTGCGCATCAATGGTCGGGAGGTGGCGGTGGCGGGCGAGCCGGATACGGAACGGCTCGGGGCGCACCTGTTCCAGCTTGACCTGAGCCGGGGCGGTGGTCCCGACGCCGCCGGACGCGTGCCGCCCGGGCAGGTGCTGGTGATGGGCGATGCGCGCGGCAACAGCTTCGATGGCCGCATGTTCGGGCTGCTGCCGGCCGACACGTTCTACGCACGCGCCGTCGCCGTGTACTGGCGCAGCGGCGAAGGCCCGGTCTGGCGCCGGCTCTGACTACTCGTCGTCGAAGGTGCCGCCGCGCCGGAAATTCCAGGTACGCACCACGTTGAGGACATCGATCTCGTCCGCCGTCTTCGGCAGCGGCGGGTAGGGCTGGGCCAGCCTGGCGATGCGCAGCGCGGCCTGGTCAAGGATCGGTTGCCCGCTCGACACCAGCACCTGCACCGATTCCACGCTGCCGTTGCGGCGGATGCCGATGCTCATCACCACCTGGCCGGACAACCCGCGCTGGCGCGCGGCCTCGGGGAAGTTGAGGTTGCCGATGCGCTCGGCGCGGTCCACCCAGCGCCGCAGGTAATCGGCATAAGCGTATTCCTGCGTACTGGCGGACACGAACTTGCGCTTCGGGCGCTTGGCATAGCGCTGCGAGTTGAGATGCACCTCGGCGGCCAGCCGTGCCATGTCGATGTCATGCGCGATTTTCTCCGGCCCCGGCGGCAGCGGCTCGGCATCGGCCTGCGGCTGCGTGCGCGGCGTCGCCACGCGCGCATCGCTGTCGGGCGCGGTGACGACGCGGGCTTCCGGCGCCGGCGCGGCCTGCGGACTCTGCGCGCTCAGCGGTTGCGGGGCGATGCCGGCTTCGGGCAGCGGCAGCGGGCCGCTCACCGATTCGGTGGGGCGCGATGACTTGTCGTGTTCGCCACCGCCCTGGTTGCTGGCCTGGGCCAGGAATTCCGCCTGCTTCGGGGTGAGCGGCGTGCGCGTGCCGGAGAGGATGACGTCGAGCATCGGCGTCACGGGCGCGGCCTGCTCCACCGCGAAGCCGACGCCGAGGATCACCAGCGCATGCAGCGCTGCCGACAGCGCCAGCGTCGCGCCCAGGCGATCGCGCTCGCCCAGCCGCGCGGCGGCGGGCAGCGGCGGAGCCGCGGTCGCACTCATGCCGAGGCGGTGCGCATCCGCGCCTCGATCGCGTCGAACAGGCGCGCGGCGATGTTGACGCCGAACTGCCGGTCCAGCTCGCGCACGCCGGTCGGGCTGGTCACGTTCAGCTCGGTCATCCAGTCGCCGATGATGTCCAGCCCGACGAACAGCATCCCGCGCGCCTTCATCTCCGGCCCGACCCGCGCGGCGATCTCGCGGTCGCGCGCGGTCAGCGGCCGGCCTTCGCCACGCCCGCCGGCGGCCAGGTTGCCGCGGAATTCGTCGCCCTGCGGGATCCGTGCCAATGCGTATTCCACCGGCTCGCCATCGACCAGCAGCACGCGCTTGTCGCCGTCGACGATCTCCGGCAGGTAGCGCTGCGCCATCGCCAGGTGGCGGCCCCCCGCGGTCAGGGTTTCGAGGATCACGTTGAGGTTGGGCTCGCCGGCCGCGGCGCGGAAGATCGAGCGCCCACCCATCCCGTCCAGCGGTTTCAGCACCGCCTGCCCGTATTCATTCACGAAGGCCTTGAGGGTCGCGGCATCGCGGCTGACCACGGTCGGCGGGCAGCAGTCGGGGAACCGGAGCGCGGCCAGCTTCTCGTTGAAATCCCGCAGCCCGCGCGGGTCGTTGACCACCAGCGCGCCCTGTTCCCGAGCGAAATCAAGGAGTTGGGTGTCATGCAGATAGTCGGCATCGACCGGCGGGTCGGTCCGCATCAGCACCGCCTGGCCCGGCCCGAACTCGATGTCAGCGAACTCGCCAAGGCTGAACCATTCAGACAACGCATCCCTGACCGTCAGCGGTGCCGCGGAGGCGCACGCCCGGCCATCGCGCAGACCCAGCCCCCCGGGTCGGACGTAGAGCAGGCGATGGCCGCGACGCTGGCCCTCCAGCAGCATGGCGAAGGTGGTGTCCTTGGCGGGCTTGATCCCGTCGATGGGGTCCATCACCACCACGATGTCGAGCTGCATGGTCCGCCTCGCGCGAAAAGTGCAGGCGATGTTAGCAGCGCGCCCGATGTCGCCGCCGCATCGCCGCGGGAACCGGATGCATCGCACAAAAAAGGCGTGAACGCGGAAACGCTCGCTTGACATGCCCGCCGCGTAATGAAAGATTCACGCCTTCGTGGAGCCGCGCCAAAGCGCGGACGAAACAGGGGTTTGCTTGATGCAGGAAGGTAACGCCGCCGGCCTCGAAGGCCTGAAGGTGATGGTGATCGACGATTCGAAGACGATCCGTCGCACGGCGGAGACGCTGCTCAAGCGCGAAGGCTGCGAGGTCGTGACCGCCAATGACGGTTTCGAGGCGCTGGCCAAGATCGCCGACCAGCATCCGCACATCATCTTCGTCGACATCATGATGCCGCGCCTGGATGGCTACCAGACCTGCGCGCTCATCAAGAACAACCAGGTATTCAAGACCACGCCGGTGATCATGCTGTCGTCCAAGGACGGGCTGTTCGACAAGGCGCGGGGCCGCATCGTCGGTTCCGAGCAGTACCTCACGAAACCGTTCACCCGAGAGGAACTGCTGGACGCGATCCGCACTTACGTCAACGCCTGACCGGGGGAGAAGGCATGGCACGCATACTGCTCATCGAGGATTCGCCGACCGAAACGGCGGTCCTCACGCAACTGCTGGAGAAAAACGGCCACGAGGTCACCGCCTCGACCAGTGCCGAGGATGGCATCGACGTCTGCCGCCGCGACCGGCCGGACCTCGTCCTGATGGACGTCATCCTGCCCGGCATGAACGGCTTCCAGGCCACCCGCGCCATCACGCGCGACGTGGACACCAAGGACATCCCGGTGCTCATCGTCAGCACCAAGGGCATGGAGACGGACAAGGCCTGGGGCATGCGCCAGGGCGCGCGCGACTACGTCGTGAAGCCGCCGCAGGAAGCCGACCTCATCGCCCGCATCAACGCCGCGCTGGGCACCTGAGCATGTCGCGCCACTCGCACCGAAGCGACCACGGCAAGCCGGCCCCGGCGCCGGTAGCTGCACCGCGTCGCAGCACGCTGGCGCGGTTGGCCGACTACGAGGCGCGCAGCCTGGCCCATGTCGCCGGCAGCCCGCTGCAGGCGGGGGGTCGCGAAGGCTGGCGTGGCCTGGCCTACCGCATCGGCCAGCACGACCTGGTGTCGTCGTTCGATGAAGTGGTCGAAATCCTCGGCGTGCCGGGCCTGACTCCGGTGCCGGGTGCGCAGCCCTGGATGCTCGGCCTGGCCAATGTGCGCGGCAACCTGCTGCCGGTCGCCGACATCAAGCTCTTCCTTGAAGGGCAGCGCAGCGTCGCCCAGGAACGCCAGCGCATGCTGGTGATCCGGCAGCTGGGCGGCGACGTGGCGGTGCTGATCGACGAGCTCTACGGCCAGCGCAGCTTCCACGACGAACAGCGCGTCGAGAACGAAGTGTCCGGGCGTTACGCGCACTTCGTTGATCGCGCCTACGCGCACGAAGGCAGGACCTGGACGGTGTTCAGCCTGGAACGCCTGTCGCGCACCCCCGAATTCCGCAACGCGGCCGCCTAGCGGCTTCCCGAATCCACCTGCCGTGCATGCGAATGCCGGCGTTCCGCAGAAAAACCGAGGTCCAACCCAATGAGCACTGTCAACAATTCGGTCGTCGGAAAGGCCCGCGAAGCCGGCACCAATTTCTGGTTGACCCTTCTGGCCATCGCGATCCTGGTGTTCGCCGCCAACACGGCCTTGTCGGTGTGGCGCGCCACGCGACTGGGCAACGCCAGTACGGCGGTCGCGGACCTGCAGGTGCTCTCGCAGCAGCTCGCCAGCCAGGCGCAGGAAGCCACGGGTGGCAACCTCGATGCGTTCAAGGCGTTCAAGGCGACCAAGGAACAGATCGACAAGAACCTCGCGCTGGTCGATCAGACCTACGGCAGCGACATCTCCGTGTCCGCGCCGATCAGCGCAGCCAAGAAGACCTGGGCACCGCTTTCGCAGAACGCCGAGCAGATCATCAAGTCGGAAGCCGCGGTGTCGGGCCTCGGCGGCAACGCCGACCGCTTCAACGCCGCCGTGCCGCAGCTGCAGGCCCAGCTGGACGAAATGGTGCGCGCGATGTCCGCGGCGGGCGCGCCGTCGACCCAGCAGTACATCGCCATGCGTGAATCGATCCTCGCCTCGCAGATGGCCCGCCGCATCGCCGAGATGCAGGCCGGTGGCCCGACCGCGCCGCTCGCCGGCCAGGGCCTGCGCCAGGACGCCACGGTGTTCGAGCAGGTGCTGAAGGACCTCCGTGACGGCGGCGCCAGCGCCCAGAAAGTGACCAGCGGCGCCGCCATCGGCTCGCTGGGCAAGGCCACCGAGATCTGGAACGGCATGAAGAAGGACCTGGACGCCATCCTCGCCGGCAGCACCAGCCTGTTCCAGGCGCAGGCCGCGTCGAGCAAGATCACTGGCGCCTCCGACGAGATGCTGGGCGACTCCCGCAAGCTGTTCAGCGCGTTCACCTCGGCCGGTTCGCTCAAGGACACCAGCCTGATCGGCAACATCTGGATCTCGATCATCTCGGGTCTGGTCGCCCTGGCCGCCATCCTCGGCCTGCTGTGGAGCCTGTTCCGCGCCCAGGCCAATCGCCGTGCATCGGTCGAAGAACTGAACAACCGCAACCAGGAGGCGATCATGCGCCTGCTGGACGAAATGGGCTCGCTCGCCGAAGGCGACCTGACGGTGAAGGCCACGGTGACCGAGGACATGACCGGCGCCATCGCCGACTCGATCAACTTCGCCATCGAGCAGCTCCGCAGCCTGGTGGGCACGATCAACGACACCTCGGTGCAGGTCTCGTCCTCGGCGCAGGAAACGCAGGCGACCGCCATGCACCTGGCCGAAGCCGCCGAGCACCAGGCGACCGAAATCGGCTCCGCCACCGACCGCATCAACGAAATCGCCGGCTCCATCCGCCACGTGTCGCGCAATTCCGCGCAGTCCGCGGAAGTGGCGCAGCGCTCGGTGGAAATCGCGACCAACGGTGCCGACGTGGTGCGCCAGACGATCCAGGGCATGGACAACATCCGCGACCAGATCCAGGAAACCTCGAAGCGAATCAAGCGCCTCGGTGAGTCGTCGCAGGAAATCGGCGCGATCGTGGAACTGATCAACGACATCTCGGAACAGACCAACATCCTCGCGCTGAACGCCTCGATCCAGGCGGCATCGGCGGGCGAGGCGGGCCGCGGCTTCGCGGTGGTGGCCGACGAAGTGCAGCGACTCGCCGAACGCGCGTCCAACGCGACGAAGCGAATCGAAGGCCTGGTGTCGACCATTCAGTCCGATACCAACGAAGCGGTCAGCTCGATGGAAGAGACAACCACCGAAGTGGTGCAGGGTGCCCGCCTGGCCGAGGACGCCGGTACGGCGCTGGGCGAGATCGAGCGCGTGTCGAACGACCTGGCCGACCTGATCCGCAGCATCTCGAAGTCAGCCGAGCAGCAGTCCGATGCCGCCTCGAACATCTCCGAGACGATGAACACGATCCAATCGATCACCGCGCAGACCTCGCAGGGCGCGAACCAGACGGCCTCCTCGATCGGAAACCTGGCCCAGCTGGCGACCAACCTGCGCCGCTCGGTCGCCGACTTCAAGCTGCCGGCCTGAGCCGCTAGGACCGCGATCGAGATGACTGTCGTCCGTTCCGCTTCGACCCTGGGAAACCGGCCATGAACGTGTTGCGCGAGGCGATCGAGCACGCGACGCTCGGCTGGATCAAGCCCGAGCTCGATGCCACCCTGAAACAGGTGCAGCAGGAGATCGAAGCCTACGTCGACGACGGGGCAGATCCCGTGCGCATGCGGCTGGCGGCGGCACTGCTGCACCAGGTGCAGGGCAGCCTGAAGATGATCGAGCTCTACGCCCCGGCGATGGTCGCGGGCGAGATGCAGGACGTGGCGGGTGCCATCGCGGACGGCCGCATCGCCCAGTCCGAGGAAGCCTGCGCGGCGCTGATGCGCGGTGCGGTGCAGCTGCCGGATTACCTGGAACGCCTGCAGGGCGGCCATCGCGACATCCCGATCGTGCTGATGCCGCTGCTCAACGAACTGCGCGCCAGCCACGGCATGAAGCCGGTGAGCGAGGCCGCGCTGTTCAATCCCGATCTCGACGGCGACATGCCGGGCCTCCCGATCGGCGGTGCCGCCGGCGACGGTGGTACGCATCTGGCCGCGCTCGGTGGCGAGATGACCGCCTGGCGCGAAGGGCAGGGATTCGATGCCGGGCGCCTGCACGAATCGCTGCAGGGCCTGTCCGGTACTGAAGTGTCGCCGGAAGCGCGCCGCCTGTTCTGGGTGGGCGCGGAAGTGGCGGCGGCGCTGCGTGATGGCGCGGTTGCCGACAGCGCCGGCCTGCGCGATGCCTTTGCCAGCGTCGAGCGCGAAGGCCGCCGCCTGTTCGACCAGGCCGGGGGCGGTCCGCTGCCGGCCTCGTCGTTGCTCGAGCCCACCCGCCAGCTGCTGTACCAGGTTTCCGGCCAGTCCGCCCAGCACCCCGCGCTGCAACGCCTGCGCGAGAGCTTCGGGCTGGACCGCCAGGAAGCGCCGGGCGAGGAAGAACTCGCCCACGCGCATGCCAGCGTCAGCGGTCGCAACCGCGCGCTGCTCGATACCGTGTCGGCGGCGATCAAGGAAGACGTGCTGCGCGTCAAGGATGCGCTCGATCTGCACCTGCGCACCGGCCGCCAGGATGCCGTGGCCCTGCAGCCGCAGGCCGAGGCGCTGGGCCGCGTGTCCGACACGCTCGGCATGCTCGGCTTGGGCATGGCGCGCGACGTGGTCGCCGAACAGCGCGACGTGCTGGCGGAGATCGCAGGTGGACGCCGCCCGATGACCGAATCCGCGCTGCTCGACGTGGCCGGCGCGCTGCTCTACGTGGATGCCTCGCTGGACGACCAGGTCGCCCGGTTGGGCGAGGAAGCCGCTTCGCGTCCGCGTGCGGACAGCGCGGGGGGCGACGGCCTTGGCGCCGCCGAGGCGCAACAACTGCTGGAAGCGCTGACCCGCGAAGCCATCGCCAATTTCGGCGATGCCCGCCAGGGCTTCGTCGCCTTCGTCGAAACCGGTTGGGACCACAGCCAGCTGCTCGATATCCCGCGTCTGCTCGATGAAGTGGGTGGCGCGCTGCGCATGCTCGAACTGCCGCAGGCCGCCGAATACCTGGTCGGCATCCGCCGCTACACCCAGACCGAACTGCTGGCCCGCAAGCGCGTGCCCGGCGCGCAGCAGCTCGACACGCTGGCCGACGCGCTGTCGAGCGTCGAGTACTACCTCGAAGCCCTGCGCGACCAGCGCGGTGGCCGCGACGAAATCCTCGCGATCACCCGCCACAGCCTGGAAGCGCTGCGCTACTGGCCGCTGCCCGCCGAGAGCGAAGCGGTCGAGACGCCGTTCCTCGACAACGAGTTCGAGAACGCCTACCAGCAGCTGCTGGACGATGCACAGGCGTTGCCGTCGGTGCATCCGCACGCATCCGCGGCCGATGTCAGCGCGGAGCTGGCCGCGGAAACCGATGCCGCATCGCTGCGCGAAGCCGTCCCGGCACCGGCATCCGCCGATCCGCAGCTCCCGATGGGCCCGCTGCCTGTCGCGCAGGGCGGGTTCGACCTCGACAACGAGGAAATCGACGACGAGATCCGCGAGATCTTCCTCGAGGAATTCGATGAAGAGATCGGCAACCTCGACCAGCTGATCCCGGCCTGGGCCGCTGCGCCCGCGGACGTGGAGCGCCTGCGCCCGATCCGTCGCGTCTTCCACACCCTCAAGGGCAGTGGCCGCCTGGTCGGCGCCAAGCTGCTCGGCGAATTCAGCTGGAAGATCGAGAACATGCTGAACCGCGTGCTGGACGAGACCCGTCCGGCCACGCCTGCGGTGATCGCGCTGGTGGGTCAGGCCCACGGCGTGTTGCCGGCCTTGCGCGGCGCCCTGATGGGCCAGCCCGCGTCGGCGCTCGACCTGCCGGGCATGGAAGCCGTGGCCGACCGTCTGGCCGCCGGCGAGGAAGCGCTGTATGTCGCACCTGCCGCGGCGCCGCAGGAAGCGGAAATCGCGCACCCCGTCGAAGCCGCGCCGGTGGTCGAGCAAGACGGCGTCGCACCCGCCGCGCCGGATCGCGTCGCGGTCAATGTCGACGCGGTACTGCTCGAAATCCTGGGCGTCGAAGTCGACGGCCACCTGCAGACGGTCCAGCGCTGGCTCGGCGACGACGCCGCGCGTGCGACCGTGCCCGACCGCGACCTGCTGCGCGCCGTGCATACCATGAACGGTGCGTTCGCCATGGCCGAGGTGTCGGAGATCACTGATGCCCTCGGACCGGCCGAAGGTTGGATCAAGCGCCTGATCGCCGCCGAGCAGCCGATGGATGCCGCCGGTGCGGCTGCGCTGTCGCGCCTCACCGACCAGGTCCGCGCCACGGTCGCCGGCCTGCATGACGCACCGCAGATGGTGCCGGTGCAGACCGCGCTGGCGGGCGAGTTCGAGGCGCTGCGCGACGCGCTGCCGGAGTCCGCGACCCCGGTGCTGTTGCCGGTCGAGGATATCGAAGCGGATATCGAAGCCGAACGCGTCGAAGCCGAACGCATCGAAGCCGAACGCATCGAAGCCGAACGCGTCGAAGCCGAACGCGTCGAAGCCGAACGCGTCGAAGCCGAGCGTCTCGAAGCCGAGCGCATCGAAGCCGAACGTGTCGAAGCCGAGCGTCTCGAAGCCGAGCGCATCGAAGCCGAACGCGTCGAAGCCGAGCGTCTCGAAGCCGAGCGCATCGAAGCCGAACGTGTCGAAACCGAACGCGTCGAAGCCGAGCGTCTCGAAGCCGAGCGCATCGAAGCCGAGCGTCTCGAAGCCGAGCGTCTCGAAGCCGAACGCATCGAAGCCGAACGCATCGAAGCCGAACGCATCGAAGCCGAACGCATCGAAGCCGAACGCGTCGAAGCCGAACGTCTCGAAGCCGAGCGCATCGAAGCCGAACGCATCGAAGCCGAGCGCGTCGAAGCCGAACGCATCGAAGCCGAACGCCTTGCCGCCGAGGAAGCGGAATACGCACGTCTGGAAGCCCAGTACGCCGAGGAAGCCAGGCTGGCTTCCGAGTCCGAGAAGTCCGAAGCCGAACGCGCCGAAGCCGAACGCCTCGCCGCGGAAGCAGCCGAGCAGCAACGCCTCGAAGCCGAACGCCTCGAAGCCGAACGTCTCGAAGCCGAACGCCTCGAAGCCGAACGCCTCGAAGCCGAACGCCTCGAAGCCGAACGCCTCGAAGCCGAACGCCTCGAAGCCGAACGCGCCGCCGCCGAAGAAGCC
>JAANMY010000301.1_pt1 | contig 71353 bp, 63 predicted proteins | sample 7279691 | NCBI WGS metagenome assembly JAANMY01 (sample SAMN14094543, study PRJNA606508) | bioreactor metagenome | isolation source: A lab-scale SPAN reactor treating ammonium-rich wastewater day 388 | place: Ireland: Galway | collected 2018-02-07 | reverse complement strand
GGGGAGGAGAATATGAGCCGCCCGGGTTGCGGCGAAGACGGTCAGGGAGCGATCGCCATGAGGCTTTCGATGGCCGATGCGACCCAGCCGGTGTGCCAGGTGTGGGCGACGTCGAACGGGCCGAGCCAGGCGTGGGGGATGTGCAGGTCGGTCAGCAGGGCGTGGGCGGCGGTCATGTGGGGGGCGTGGTGGCCGCCGGCAAGCAGAACCAGACGGGGCTGGTCGCTGAGGCGGTTGCCAAAGACGCGGCCATGTTCGCGCAGGCGATCCGGCAGAGCGTGACGGCGGAAGCTGTCGCCCACGGCGTCATCATCCAAGAGGGCCTCGATCGCCCAGCCTTGGGCAGGTTGTTCAGCCATGAGCGGCGCGTCCCACAGCGCGGCCGCGACAAACACCTGCGGATGACGCAGCATCATCGACACCGCACCCCAGCCGGACTTGCTGAAACCGAGCAGCAGACGCGTGCGCGAGCCGGGACGCGGGCCGCTCAACCCCAACGCCGCATCGACGAGCGGCAGCACGACGTCCAACAGGTGCGCCTCCTGCTGGCGCGTCGGGTCGGTGGGGTGGTCGATGTACCACGGCATCTGCACGAACTCGGGGCAGACGGCCGCGAAGCCGAAGCGCTCGTGCAGATCGTGGCGGCGAATCTCCTCCAGCCCGTCGCCGAATCGGCCGCCGATGCCGGGCTCGACAGGCAGGATGTAGAGCACGCGCGACGGGGCCGCACCGCTTGCCGGCTGAAGCACACGGACGGCGGTCGGCCCGGGTTGGTGCGGGCTATCGACGGTCAGATGAATGGTCCCGCCGGGCATCTGTATGCGATCGAGAACGCGGCCGGCATATGGTGACATCGTCCAGATGTTACTTTACGCGGGCTCGCGGGGACGGGTGCGGCTCCGATAGGCCAGTCCTGCGGGTCCGCCTTGCGGCCGCGAGCGTGCGAGCGAGCCGCCACTGTGGAAGGAGGATCGATGGGTGATTTCGACATTGCGCCGTTTGCCCTGCCGGGGGCGGGGGCGAATGAGGTCTGGTTCGAGCGGCCGCGGGACGTGAAACGGGTGGTGGTTCATTTCCGTGGCAAGGCGCCACGGCGGGTGGGCTTGTCGTATTGGCGTCACACCTGGCCGGCGAACAGGTCTGATGAGCCTGATGGCACGGACATGGTGCGGCCGTCGATGTACGGCTGGCGCGGCGACGACGATCTGGTCCACGGTGACTGGCAGCGGGCCAAGGTGAAAGTTGAGCGCCTGGACGTGCGACGGGTCGCGGTGACTTTCGCGCCGCTGGGCAGCGAGTTCAAACCCGAAGAATGCGGCGGCGACGGAGCGCGGCGGCATCGTCGAACGGTCGGACTTCGTGTGGAGACGGGTCGGTCGTTTCCGCTGGCGAAGGTACAGGTGTTCACGCGGTCGCAGGCTGCGCAAACATCGGTGCGCGTGACGTTGACGAGCCAACGGGCGATGGGGCAAGGCGCGGTGTCGCTGGCGGGCTACAACGCGAGGCCGGCAAGAGTGCGTGAGGCCAAGGGCTGCCGTGCGGAAGGATTGTCCGTGCGGCCGGGGGGAAGGGCGCGGGCCGGCCGGACGCTGGAGCAGGCATGCAGCTTCGTGGTCGACGTACGGCACATGACGCCGGTCCACCGGTACAGCCATGACGATCCGCATCTGCGTCTGGAATTCGCCGATGGCGAAGCATGCACGATCGATCTGGCGATGCTGCGTGAGGCGGGGCCGGTGTGGTCGCAAGACTTCGGCCTGTTCGTGACCTTGGCGGACGATGTCACGACGCTGGCGGACTACTGCGTCGCTCATCACGGGGCGCGGACGCTCAACGAACAGGTGCTGGCGGCTCCTGAGCAGACGTATGGGGGTTCACTGCGGGGCAAGCCACGCCTCGAGGCGTCGCATTTCATGCTGGCGTGTCCGCTGGCGCGGCAGAAGTTCTGGCTGGAGCCGGGCGGCGATCTGCTGCTGCACAGGTATCTGCTGGAGCATGAGGCGGGCGCGGACACGAGACGTTTCGCGGGCGAGGGGACGCTGCGCTATCGCTTCGGCTTGGAACGATGGGCGGCGGTATCGCGCGGCATTGACGCGGATGGCGTGCTGGCGGCAACGCTGCGGTTTCGCCGTGATGGCATGGAGGTCCAGCAGCGGGCGGTCGCGGCGCCGCTGACGGGTCGAGTGTGGGATGATGCAGCCGCGGCGGACCGTCCGGTGGCGGCGATGCTGCGCTTCACCTTCCACAATGCGGGCGAGCGTCCGGCCGAGGCTGTGCTGGAAGCGAGGCTCGTGGACCGCAGTGAACGGGCCAACAACCAGCGGGCTGTGCATGCGTGGGGTCGGGAGCGGTACGACGCACAGGGGGTGCCGATGGCCGGGGTTCAGGCGATCGCGCTGCGTTGCATGGGCGACCGTCTGGTGTCGGGAGGGGGTCGGTCGGCCGTGCTGCGGGGGATCGTGGCCGGGACGATGCGGGCGACGACGCGGGGTGACGCGGTGCGCTTTACGCGAAAACTGAAACCAGGCGCAACGTGCGAGCTGGTGCTGAAACTGCCGTTTGTCGAGCCGGCGGATCCAATGCAGGTGCGGGCTCTGCGCGTGCTTGACATGCGACGCGCGGAGGCCCAGGCGATCCGGGACTGGAGGCGGGTAACGGCTCGAGGCGCGACGGTACGGACGCCTGAGCCGCACTTGAACGCGCTACATCGCGCGCACATGGCCTACGTGGTCGGTAACGATTTCGGGCTTCTGGACGGCAGCGGCGACATCGCGACCAGTGTGGGATCGGTGAAGTACGCGAACTTCACCAACGAGTCGTGCATGTTGATCCACGATCTGGACCAGCGCGGCCTGCACGAGGAGGCGCGGCGGCGGCTGCGGACGTGGCTGCATCACCAGGGGCAGACGCCGCTGAATGGCGACTTTGACGAGCAGGCGGGCGTGCTGTTCGGATCGGGCGGTTATGCGCAGGGCAGCTCGTATGTGCAGCACCACGGCTGGGCGCTGTGGGCGATCGCCGAACACTACTTCATGACCGGGGATCGATCGTGGCTGGAGGAATCGGCGTCGGCGCTGGAATCGGGGATCGACTGGATCACGCGACAGCGGACGCGGACGATGCGCGGTCGGACGCGGGGGCAGCGGGCCGGCACGCGCGGCTGGGAGGCGGGCTGGCTGCCGGCCGGGGCACTCGAGGATGTCGGTGACTGGGCGTTCTGGATGATCAACACGCTGACGAGCTGGTGGGGCATGGACCACGCGGCGGCGGCGCTGGCGGCGGTCGAACACCATCGCGCAGGCGAACTTCGTCGGGAGGCGGATGCCTTCGCGGCCAATATCCGTCGGGGTCTGGAGCAGGCGCGTCGATGCAGCCCGCTGATGCGCCTGCGCGACGGCCGATGGGTGCCGACCTATCCCAGCCGGCTGGAGGTGCGCGGCCGGGACAGCGGCTGGATTCGCGAGGTGCTTGAAGGGGCGGTGTATCTGCCGATGATGGGTCTGCTGGCGCCTCACGCGAGACAGACGGGTTGGATTCTTGACGACTTTCAGGACAACCGGTACACGCGGCCGCCGTTCGGCTATCCGATGGTGGATGAGCAGGCTGAGTGGTTCGACGCGGGGGGCTTCTCGGTACAGCCGCTGCTGCTGGGCGGCTTGCTGCCGCACCTGATGCGCGATGAACCGGAAGTGTACGTCTGGATGTTCTTCAACGCCTTCACCGCGTGTTACAGCGAAGAGGGCAACAACATTGTTGAGCATCCGTACCCGGTGCTGGGTTTTCACAACAATGCATGCTTCAAGACCAGCGACGAAGCGAATGCCTGCGCCTGGCTGCGGTATATGTTCGTGTGGGCGGACCGCTCGGTGCTGCATCTGGGGCGGGCGATTCCTCGTTACTGGCTAAGTGACCAGGAGGCGATCGCGGCGGAGGGCGTATGCACCCGGTACGGGCGGGTGAGCGTGCGTTACACATCGCACGTGGCTCGGGGTCGCATCACCGCGGAGGTGGATCTCGACCTGCGTCAGCATCCGCGGCGCGCCCTGGTGCGGTTTCGGCATCCGGCCGGGGCGGCCCTGCGGTCGGTGCGTGTCAACGGCAAAGCTGGCCGCGTCGTCGATGCGGCGCGCGGCGACGTGGATCTGACCGGATGCACCGGGCGGATCAGGCTTGAGGCGCGTTACAGATGATGCGCCGGCGGGCGGGCGTCCTTATCTGCTGGCCCACAGCAGGCCGCGGCACATGATCTCTTTGGCCTCGGGCGTATCGAAGTCCTTGTCGGTGTGCCCCCAGGCGACGAAGAAGACTTTGCCCTTGCCCCACGTTTTGGTCCATGCGTAGGGCATGACGGTGCCGGCCTGATAGAGGTCGGTCGGGCCTTCCTTGCCCGAGAAGGTGGTGGTGGCCAGCACATGCACCGCCGGGTCGACGTGCAGGTAGTACTGCTCGGTGTTCTTGAGTTCGAAGTCTTTGATGCCCCTGGTGGTGGGGTGATTTCTATCGGTGATGTTGACGGTGTGACTCGGGATGATGCCGCCGGGATGGGCGACCCACTGGCCGCCGGTCATCCACTGGTAGTTGACGTTGTTGCGGAAGCTGTCGCACATGCAGCCGTGCCACCCGGCGCACCCGACACCGCCCTGAACCGCGTCGAGCAGGCCTTTGAGTTGCTCGCCGGTGATGGTGCCCATGGTCCAGGTGGGAACCACCAGGTCCAGCGAGTCCATCAGGGTCTTGTCGGTGTAGCTGTCGAGCGTGTCGGACATGACCACGTCGTAGCCGTTGTTCTTGAGGAAGGCTTCAAAGATTTTCGCGCTGGCGAGGGGGGTGTGTCCGTCCCATCCGCCGTGGACGATGAGGGCTTTCTTCTTCGCCATTGGTGGAAACTCCATGGGTAGGGCGTCCCATTGTGGCGACCGGGCAGGAACGTGCAAGGGGCACGACCACCGGAGGGCCCCGGTGCGGCGTCGCGAGGACGTCCGCCTCACCAATTGCCCGGTCCCCTGCACTTCTCGCAAGCGGTCCGGACGTCGTGGCGGGCAGTCCCGGTCGTGCCCACGGTCAGGCACGGGCTGTCGTCAAGCGCTCGTGAACTGCATTGTGGAACTGTAATGCTGAATGCGGAAGCCGGCCGCCCGATACAGACTGATCGCTGGCTCGTTGTCGTCGTCGACGTCGAGCCATATGACGTTTGTGCGGTCCTTGAGTGTGTGCAGCGCCTTGCACAGGAGAGCCCGGCCAATCCCCTTGCCGCGAGAGTCTTCGCGCACGTGGAGGCCATCCAGCACTCCGATCTGATTCCGTGTGACGGCGACACGAACCGTGCCAACGACCTGTCCGTGCACGCACGCGATTACCCAGTCCCGCGCGGGCGCTACGAGCCACATCTTCCGCGACATTTCACAGTCGTCTCGGGATTCCTCAGCCGACCCGAAGCGCCCAACGGTCACCTCCGCGTCGTAGAACGCCTCCGGGTCGCTCACCTCCAACATACGGACGCTGACCTTGGGGCGTCCTGCGTCCAGATTGAAGGATCGCGAGAGCATCTCAAATCGAAGATTTCCGTGGAAGCCTCGGGCGCCGTAGAGCATCCTCAGCATCCCCGTCTCCCATGCGAATCCATGCAGAGCTACCGACACACGGCGTGCCGGCAGTTGACCGAGATGGTCAAGCAAGTGGTCGAGGACGGCACCGGCGGCAGCAAAGGCTCCGTCGCGCCACTTGGGTTGATGCCCTCTGATCACCACTTCCCCTCGATCTTCGTTGATCTGGTAGAGCAGGTACGCCGCGATCTGCTTGCCTGGGGCGCCTGCGATCAGAGCGTGGCCTCTGTCGGCCGTCGCCAAGTGCGATCGAAGCTGATCAATCGTCTCGATCCACGGTACCGGCAACCCTGCGGGGCACGTGCACTCTCCCTCCGCGTGGAATATCTGAAAGCGTCCGAGCCAGTCCGCGCGCACGTCAGTGCAGCCCGCCAAGTCGTCACTGGTCCCCTTGCGAATTGTCACGTTCATCAGAATGTTTTCGGCCACCTTCGATTTCTTCGGCATCACCATTAGCGGTCTCCACGAGGAGGGCAGGTTGGGGCTGCGCATGATGCAGACACTCACAGACCTGGTTGCGCGCAATGCGCAACCCGCTCCACGGTATAGACCGGTAGTGCGGTGACGACGGCGAGTTTCCGTAGTGGCTAGTTAGCCTGGAACAGGAGGCGCCGAGCCGGTCGACGATGTGTGAGTGTATGGGGCATCTAGCACCTCCTTTCCTGCAGTCCAGAATGAGTGTGAGTCAGTGATGATGCCGTGAGGTCAATCGATTGTCAATAGCGGATGTCGAACTGGGTGTACGTCGAATCAGATCAGCGGGACGCCGGCAGCGATGAGATGCCCGCGGAGTCCGGCGGGGTCGACGCTGCGGACATCGCCGGTGTGGGTGGCCAATTCGGCGGCGGCGCCGGCGGCCTGGCCGAAGCTCATGGCGTTGATCATGACGCGCGTGGCCCCGGCGGAGTCATGGTTCGTGCCGATGCACCGGCCGGCGGCCAGGACGTTGTCGAGGGCCTTGGGAATCAGGCTGCGGTAGGGAATGAAGTAACAGAGCGTGTGGCGCGGCGGCGCGTCGTTGGGCTGTCCGTCCCATCGCTCCAGGAGGCGCGTGCGATCGCCATGGATGATCTCGCGGTGGCCGTCGATGCCTTCGAAGGTGATGCCCGGGCCGTCGACGTGGTGGATATCGATGCGGTAGGTGCTCTGGGCGATGGCGTCATCAAAACGCGTGCCGTGCAGGAGCTCTTCGCGTGTAAGCTGATGATCGGCCAGAATGCGGTGGCTCTCGCGCAGACCGATCTGCGCGGCGATGTCCGTGATCCGCGAGTCGCTCCAGCCGGTCATTTCCCGCATGCGCTCGTATACCCAGCGCATCTGGTAGCGCGCCTCGATCTCAGCGCGGGTCAGGTCGCGGGCGTCGGCGACGTTCACGCCCAGTATCCGCGTACCCGCCAGCATGTACTCGCGCGGCTCGCCGGGCGTCTGGCAACCCCAGAGGAAGCAGGAGTAAGGCTCGCCGCTGTAGTCCATCGACGTCTTGTACAGTTCGGCCTGCACCTGGCGCAGCGGCATGACCGGGCCCTGTTTCACCTGTACGCGGAAGCAGAGCGTCGGCGGCTGAAAGTGCCCCGCACCGTTGCCGAGCTGCGTGGTCACGCCCGCGCGGCGAATCAGGTCGGCATCGCCGGTGCAGTCGATGAATACGCGGGCCTTGACCGCCTGCCGCCCCGACTTGTTCTCCACCACCGCGGCCGTGATGCGCCGCCCCTCGACGACCGCCCCGGCCAGCCACGTGTGCAGCAGAACCTTCACGCCGCTACCGAGCACGACGTCGTCGTAGGCCAGCTTGGCCAGTTCGGTGTCCACGGCCCATGTGCCGGTTTCGCCGTCTTCACAGGCGTTGCGCACGCCGCCCCAGCGCTGCAGGCGGCGGATGACCTCGTCGGGCAACCCGCCGATCACCTGTGTCTTGCCGTCCATGCCGTAGAGTGAGTGCCAGATGTTGACGTTGGCGGCCGTGGCGGTGCCGCCGAAGTAGCCGTAACGTTCGACAAGCACCACCGACGCGCCGGCCCGCGCCGCGGCGGCCGCGGCGCAGACGCCCGCCGGCCCGCCGCCCAGCACCGCCACGTCGCAATCAGCCGCCACCGGGATCTGCCGCGCAGGCTCGGCGATGGTCTGGGCGTCGCGGGCAGCGGGCAGGAACCCGCCCAGAGGGAAGCGAGGCTCATGGGCGGAAGGTGATCGGGGTGAAACAGTCATGGAGCGTCTCGGCATGCGCGTGGGGGAAAGGCGCGGCTGCGGCTACCATAGCGAACCGCATGGCTGGGGCAAAGGCGTGTCGGCTGACTGGGAGCATCTCCATGATCGTCTGGCTCATGACCGACATGGAAGGGCTGGCAGGCGTGAGCCTTTGGGATGAGTGCTACGATCCCGACGACGCTTCGCCGCTGTACCGCCACGGCCGGGAGCAACTGACCGCGGAGGTCAATGCCGCCGCCGCGGGCTGCTTTGACGCGGGGGCGACGGCTGTCCGCGTGCTCGACGGGCATGGCCGCAATCGCAACCAGGGTTTTCTGCTCGACAGGCTGGACTCGCGTGTGACGCGCGTGTGGATCGCCCGTGAAGGTCCGCGACGGTGGGAGGGTCTGGACGAGAGGGTGCACATGGTCGCGATGATCGGCCAGCATGCGATGGCGGGCACACTGGGTGCTTTTCTGGATCACACCCAGTGTCCCAAGGAGATATGCCGCTACACGCTCAACGGGCAGGAGCATGGTGAAATGAGCCAGCTCGCCCTGTACGCCGGCGCATTCGGCGTGCCGCTGGCGTATGTTTCAGGCGATGAATCGCTGTGTGACGAGGCCCGGCGGCTGTTTCCGCATGCGTTGAGCACGCCGACCAAGCGAGGCACAGGCTGGGCGACCTGCGAATTGTACGATCCCGTGCGCGTGCGGGCGCAGATTCGCCGCGACGTCGCCGCGGCCGTGCGGCAGGCGGATCGACAGCACGCATGGCGGCTGCCGGCGCCGATCGAGGTGGGTGTTGAGTACGCCTGGAGCGCGCTGGCGGATCGACTGGCGCGGACGCCAGGGGTGCGGCGGGTGCATGCCCGCGTGGTGCGATGGCGGATCGCTGACGCGAAGGACGTCTTCACCTGGCCGGGCAGCGCGGGTTGGCGGCCTATCATGTAGGGACGGCGGGGTGAACGGCCGGTTCAGCCGCGTGTTTTGGCGTCGGCCAGTTCATCGCTGAGCGTGCCGGACCAGAGCGTGGCCTTGTCCATGTGGGCGGCTTTGGCCAGCAGGTGCGCGCCCACGGGGTTGGCGACGAACTGGAAGAGGATGACCAGGGCGACTTTGGTCAGGATGGCCACGGGTCGCGCGTCTTCGTGCATAGCCAATGAGACGGCGCCGGCGACGAGCAGGCCGGTGATGCCGAGGGTCACGCCCTTCGTGGCCGCGTGCATGCGGTGATAGAGGTCGGGCATGCGGATGATGCCGATGGCGGCGACGGACATGAAGAACATGCCGCCGAGCATGCAGGCGACGATGAGCAGGTCGAGGACGATGCGGAGAGTGTCAGGCATGGCGGCGGTGTCCGTGGTTCGCGTGCGGATCAGGGGCTTTGAACAGACTCGCAGGGCTTCAGGCTTCGTTGCCGGCGGACCGGGTGACGGCGCCGTCCTCGCGGCCTGGGCGCAGGTGGGGGCGGCCGATGTACTGGGCCATGGCGACGGTGCCGGCGAAGCCCAGCAGCGAGAGTACGAGGATGCCGTCGATGAACCATGGAGTTTGCCAATGGATCATCAGCAGCAGAACCAGGCCGATGAGTTGGACGGCGAGGGTGTCGACGGCCAGAGCCCGGTCGGCCAGATGCGGTCCACGGAGCAGGCGATAGATGCACGCGACCATGCCCAGGACGATGAGCACGATCGCACCGATGACGGTCCAGGACACAAGCTGCGTGGACCACAGCGGCGTGGGGCTGGCGTCGACGACGGCGAGGGTTGTGGGAGTGAGCATGGGCGTCATTCGAAGATCTCCCGCATGATGCGGTTGCGCAGTTCGTCGAGTTCGCGCAGGGCGGCTTGACGGTCCTGGGCGTACATGCAGTGGACGTAGAGGACGGCGTCGTCGTCGGCGATGTCGGTGGACAGCGTGCCGGGCGTGAGACTGATGATATTGGCGAGGGTGGTGATCTGGACGTCGGTCATGCCCTTGACGGGGTAGGCGATGATGCGCGGGGTCATCTTCAGGCCGGGCGTGATGATCTCCCGAGCGACCACAAGGTTGGCCTTGACCAGGATGGAGATGAAATACAGGAGGAAGGACAGGAGCTTCCACAGCCGCGTGCCGTAGCTGCCCTGGCCGGAGGCCCGGCTGACCAGGCCCATGAGCAGATAGCCGACGACCAGGCCGGCGCTGAGGGTGTAAATGTCGTAGCTGGCCCACATGAACATCCAGAGAACGGCCAGCAGTATGTTGAGCAGAAGCATTTCCATGATGAGGCTTCCCGCGGGGTTGTTGTGACGCAGCTACCGGGCGTGAGCGACGCGGCGGCCGTCGGCGGCGTGGTCGTCGGCGAGGGCGGGTTGATCGAGCACATGTTGGCCAAGGACGGCCGCGACGTAGGGCGTCGGGTCGATGAGGGTTTTCGCGGCCTTGAGCGAGGCGTTGATGTAGAGCGGCGCGCCCAGGCCCATGGTGAGGGCGACGACGACCAGGGCGCCGACGCCGATCATGCCGCCGACCACGCGGGGTTTGCGTTGCGCGTCGCTGGCGTAGGTCGCATGCTGGGGCGTGGGCGACCAGAAGCCGTAGCTCCATATCTTGAGCATGGACAGGAGCGTGAGCAGGCTGGTGGCGATGGCGAAGCCGGTGACCCAGTACGCCCGCTGGTTCAATCCTTCGCGGATGAGCAGGAACTTGCCGAAGAAACCGGACAGCGGCGGCAGGCCGGCCAGTGACAGGGCGGCGATGAGGAAAAGCGTCGCCAGCCAGGGGGCTCGCTTGAGCAGGCCGCCGAGTTTGTCCAGGTCGTCGGTGCCGGCATGGTCGTGGATGAGTCCGCCGCAGAGGAAGAGGCAGCACTTGACGACCATGTTGTGGATGATGAAGAAGATCGCGCCGGCGACGGCCAGCTCCCGGCTCTCCAGGGCGGCGCCCAGGGACATGGCCAGGGCGATGCCCATCATCATGTAGCCGACCTGGCTGATGATGTGAATCGAAAGGATGCTGCGGACGGTGTGCCGGCTGACGGCTCCAAGGACGCCGAGGAACATGGTGACGGCCGCGGAAATCAGCAGGATCGGCTGGACGATGCTGACCACGTCGGCGCTTGGACCGAACATCATGACGAACACGCGGATCATGACATAGGCGCCGACTTTGGTCAGCAGGCCGGCGAACAGGCCGCCGATGGGCGCGGGCAGCGTGTGGTAGGTGTCGGGCAACCAGTACCAGAGCGGAAAGATGGCGGTTTTGCCGCCGAAAACCAGCAGGAGCATGGCGATGACCGGCAGGGAGGCACGGGGAAGCTGGCCCTGCATGGCCATGCGGGTGAGGTCGGCCATGTTGAGCGTCCCGAGCTGGCCATAGAGCAGGCCGGCACACGTGACGAACAGGGTCGAGCCGACGAGGTTAAGCAGGATGTACTTGTAGGCCTGCCTCATCTGCATGCGGGAGGTGCCGACGCAGAACATGGCGTATGAGGCCATGAGCATGATCTCGAAGGCCACGAAGAGATTGAACAGGTCGCCGGTGATGAAACTCCACTGCACGCCGAAGATCAGCAGGTGATAGAGCGGGTGGAAGTATCCGCCGGCGATGTCGTTGCCGAGCTGGCCCAGACAGTAGACGTAGACAGCCAGGACGACAATGGAGGCGATCATGAGCATGATCGCCGACAGACCGTCCACGGCAATGGTGATGCCGAAGGGCGCCGGCCAGTTACCCATCTGGCTGGTGAGGACAGGGATATCGCCCAGGACGGTGGCCAGAGCCCAGCCGGCCAGGGCGACGTTGGCGGCCAGGGCGACGAGGCCGACGATTTTCTGGGTGGTCCGCAGGTGATGCAGCAGCATCGTGAGGATGCCCGCAGCCATCGGCAGGACGACAAAGAGGATGATCAATCGATCAGGCATGGCATGTGTTCCATGAAGCGGTCGGGCGAGGCGCGGTTCAGTGCGCGGGTTCGACAGCCAGTTCGTCGATCTCCAGGGTGTGGCTGCGTCGCCAGGTAATGACCAGCAGCGTGAGCAGGAAGGCCTGCACAGCAAAGCCGATGACGATGGCGGTGAGGATCAGGGCCTGGGGCAGCGGATCGACGTACAGGCTGGCGTGGTCGATCGTATCGCTCAGGATCGGCGGAACTTTGCCGACGGGCGAGCGGCTGGTGGCGATGATGGCCAGGTTCGCGCCGTGTCCGAGGAGGAACACACCCATGCACACGCCTTTGAGCTCGCGGCCGAGCATCATGTAGGTCGAGACAGCGAAGATGACGCCGACCATGATGGCAGTGAGAATCGTCATTGCTGGGGATCTTTCATCACGTGTGTTTGCCGTGAGCGGGTCAGTCGATTTCGCGTGAAAGAGCGTCGATCATGCCGACGACGACACCGGCGACCACGAGCATGACGCCCAGGTCGAAGACCATGACGGTGGCCCATTCGAAGCGATCACCGCCGGGCAGCCGCCAGTAGCCGTGGCCGGAGCTGAAGAACGGCAAACCGAAGAACAGGGCCGTGAGGCCCGTGCCCAGGGCCAGGGTGAGCCCAACGCCGATCATGCTGCGTTCGCGGAGGGGCAGCATGCGTTGAAGGCTGCCGGGCCCCTCGGCCATACGATGAACCACGAGGGCGACGGCCGTAACCAGCCCGGCGACGAATCCGCCGCCGGGGGTCTGGTGGCCTTTGAAATAGATGAACATCGCGAACGCCAGGCTCAGCGGGACCAGCAGCTTGGCCGCGGTGCGGAAAATCAGGGTGCTCATGCGGTCACACTCCTGCGGACGACCGGGTGTTTGCGATGACGGTCTTCATCGCCGCCGGTCGGTGCGGGGATGTCGATATTCAGGTGGGCGCCGCGCCGCCCATCGCCGCCGCGCGGCTCGGAAACGCCGCCCTGCCCGTGGTGGTCCTGGGCGGTTGCGCCATCGGCGCGCCGCGGGCGGCGCAGCAGGGTCCAGACGCCCAGGGCGGCCAGTCCGAGGACGGTGATCTCGCCCATGGTGTCAAAGCCGCGTCCGTCGACCAGGATGACGTTGACGACGTTGTCGCCGCCGCCGCCGGCATGCAGGGGCCGAGCGCCCGCGCCGGGGTGCTGTCCGTTGTGCTGGTTCGTATGCGGCGTGTGGTGGATGACGCGATCGACGACGCCGACGCCGGTGGGTGTGGTCCAGGCGGCGGCGTCCATCCCGTGATGGCTGTTGCGCAGGAAGAATTCACCCAGGTTGGCGATCGGCCGGCCGTCGGCGCGAAGGTAAGGCATGGTGGGCTGCGGACCGACGCTGCTGGTGAGCGTCAGCCAGAACATGACCCCGCCGACGCCCACGGCAATGAGGATGCGTGCCGGTACCCAGCGCGGTGGGCCGGGGATGTGCCTGGGCAGCATGCTGAGCACCAGCAGGAAGAGGATAAGGGAGACGATCTCGATGCTGATCTGGGTGAGGGCCAGATCGGGTGCCTGGTAGAGGTAGTAGATGCCGGTGACGCTGAAGCCGACGGTGCCCAGCACGAGCACGCGGGCGGCCCGATCGGCGACCAGAGGCATCAGCAGCGCGCCGAAGCAGACCAGGGCGGTGAGCAGGTAGCCGGGCAGCAGTTCGCCGAACGGTTCCCAGGCGGCGTCCTGCGGCCAGGCGAGGGTGGTGGGGAAACGTGTCACCGCCCAGGCGAAAAGTCCGATGAGCGCGACGGCGACGGCCCCGAGATAGAAGCCCGCGTGTCCGCGCTGAACCAGACCGAAAGCCCTGCCCCCGCCTTGTGTGCACAGTTTGTAGAAGCCGGGGTACAGATGGTCGTGCGGGTCAGCGAAAACGCGGCGAAGCAGCGGGGATAGCGCGAGCACGACGCCAAGACCGATGGCGGCGAGGCTCATGTAGAGCGGCAGGCCCGGGTGCGCGTCCCAGACCAGAGGGAAGTGCGTGAAGTAGTAGGGTGTGGCCTCCAGCCAGCCGAACAGCTTCTCCCATGCGCCGGGAATCGTCCCGCCGATGAACTGGAAAGCGACGATCGCCGCGCCCGGGATCCACAGGAACGCCGGCCAGAAGCCGGTCTCATGGGGCTGGTCGTCGTGGCCGTGCCCGGCATGCGCATCGTGATGGGCGTTGGCGTGTGCGGCCGGATCACGGCGCAGCAGCGTCGCGGCGATGCGCAGGAAGATAGCGACGTTGAACATGCCGGTGGCGATGCCGGCCGCGACCAGCGCCCAGAACCACGGATTTTGCGTGGCTTCGAGGGCGTGAACGATCTGATAAAAGAACATCTCCTTGGCCGTGAAACTCACCGTCAGCGGTCCAGCGGCGAGGGCGTAGGCCGCCATGACCATGACGACCGCCATGATGCGCTGGGTGCGCCCGCGGTGGAACAGCCCGCGCAGCTCCGGCAGTTGCCGGCTGGCGACGTGGCCGATGGCGCCGGCCAGGATGAACAGCGGGGCCTTGTAGAGCGCGTGGTTGAGGATCTGGGTGACGTCCCAGATGAGGTTGGCGTGGGGACGAATCGCTGACGCGGCCGAGGCGATGAGCACGCCGGCATGTTCAGCTCCGTGTCCGCCGTAGTCGAACGCCGCCAGGCCGTACATGCACATCAGCAGACCAAGCTGGCTGACGGTGGTGTAGGCGAAGATCTGCTTGAGATCGTGCTTCTGCAGAGCGACGAAGGCGCCGTAGACCATCGTCAGGGCGCCGATGGGCACGATGAGCGACGGCCACAGGGGCACCGCCACAGCCAGCAGCGGCCAGAGTCGGCCGGTGAGATAGACGCCGGCTTTGACCATCGTGGCCGAGTGCAGATACGCCGACACCGGCGTGGGTGCGGCCATGGCACCGGGCAGCCAGAAATGAAACGGCCACTGCGCGCTCTTCGCGGCCGCACCGATGAAAATCAGCACGAACGCCCAGGTCAGCACGGGGCCGGTCACCAATCCGCCGTGCTCAGCCAGCGGCAGCAGGGCGCTGAAGGTCCACGCCCCGGTATGCACGCCCATGAGAATCAGGCCGCCCATCATCGCCAGGCCGCCCAGGGCGGTGACGATGAACGCCTGCATCGCCTTGCGCACAGCCGAGGGGTCGTCACGCTCCCAGCCAATGAGCAGGAAGGAACTGATGGAAGTCATCTCCCAGAACAGCAGCAGGAGCATGAAGCTATCGGCCAGGGCCACGCCGATCATGGCCGTCATGAACAGGTGCAGACTTGGATAGAAGCGGTAGAGATCGTCCTTGGCTGGCCCGAAGTAGGCGCGGGCGTAGAGCGTGATGCCCAGGCCGATGCCGCTGACCAGGAAAGCGAAAAACAGGCCGAGGTTGTCGGCGTGGAAGGCGAGATCGAGCTTGACCATCGGCATCCACGCGACGCCGACCGGTCCGGTGCTGGTGCCGTGGACGGCGACGTGCCAGCCAAGCAGCGTCAGGGCGGCGATCGGTCCAGCCAGCGCGAGCAGGACACGTGCTCCAATGGCACGGCGCGGCAGCAGCAGCGTGGCCATCCCGCAGAGGAGCGGGGCAAAAATCGCGGCGGTCAGAACCCACACGGTGTTCATGGTTTCAGGCCCCGTCGGGTTGGGGGGTCAAGATTCGGGAAACGGCGACTGGCAAGTCACCTGTTAAGCATCGGCTCGACGATGAGGCCGGTTCAAACGCCATGCCGCCCTGATCGTGACGTATGTTAAGTCTGATCTTACTTGGCTGGCGTCAAGAAGGTCGGTATAGGCCCCATGAATGCTGCCGCAAGCGTCCGAAAATCCGCCGGTTTTCTCAGCACGACACGAAGGGGTTGCCGGGGTTGCCGCTGTCACGTATCCGCAATGGCCGGTCGCGGCGTGCGGCGTTACCTTATCGGTCATGGCTGACGAACATCTTTTTGCGCCGTGGCGGATGGACTACATCCGCCAACTCGAAGCCGAAGATTCGGCCACGAAAAATGACGGCGGCGGCTGTTTTCTTTGTGAGGCGGCGGCGATCGACACTGCGGCTGACGATGCATTACCGCTGCTCGCACAGCGACTGGTGCTACTTTCCGATGAACGGGGCATGATCATCCTTAATCGCTACCCGTACACCAGCGGGCACCTGCTCATCGCGCCGCGCGGGCATGTAGGCGGGCTGACGGACCTGTCGCCGGCCAAGCGGGCGGGGCTGATGGAGCTCACGGTGCTCGGGCAGCAGGCGATCGAGGCGGCCTATAACCCACAGGGCTTGAACGTGGGGATGAACATCGGCCGCTGCGCCGGGGCGGGTTTGCCGGGGCACCTGCACATCCACGTCGTGCCTCGCTGGGCAGGTGACACGAATTTCATGTCCGTGGTCGGTGCGGTGCGGGTTCTGCCGCAGGCCCTGGAGCAGAGCCACGCCCGGCTTCGTGAGGCGATGGCCCGCATTCTGGCGATGCGCTCGGGCTGACGGGGCGGGACGTTTGGCCGCATGAAACAACACGCCCCGCGTTCGCCGGGGGCGTGTGTGAGGCCGCTTCGCGTTTCAATGCCGGCACGTGGACTCGAACCACGGACCTAGGGCTTATGAATCCCTCGCTCTAACCAACTGAGCTATGCCGGCGTCGGAGCCTTTCGCAAGGTTTCAGGCTGGCGTGGTCGGCCAGCCACGGGACAGACGTTCAATTTTAGTGCCTCTGCCGACGTGTGCCAAACTGCGGGCCGGCCCACATGGGTCGGAGGCGTGATTCGTGTTCCGGGTCCACCTTCGGGTCATTCCGCGGCGGTCGAAGCAGATTCACGGCCGGACGATAGGCGGGCCGATAACGCCAAGGAGCAGTCTCACCGTTGCGGCCGACAGGGAGGTCGGCCGCCTTTGCCCACGCTGGTTGTGCAAGGATGCCCGGATCCCCGTCCTTGATCCATCGCCCGCGGGCGACCCTTCGTGGATTGCGCCGATCCGCGATGCGCGGGGCCGTTGCGTCTGACCCGGCCGAGCGGGCCTTCGACACGTGTCTGGGGCGGTATGAGCAGTGCCCGGTCCATATCGAGCTTTGCGGCAAGGCGGTCGAGTCCGTTGACCCGACGCCCAGAGGCAGGTCCGGCGTCGGCTTCGCCGGGTGAGTCCCCGCTTGATGCGGCCCTGCGCGATTTTCTCAGTTACTGCCGCATCGAGTGCGGTTTCGCCCGGGCGACGCTCGAAGCGTATGCCACCGATCTGCTCGAACTGCGCCGGTGGATGCTCGCGCGGGGGTTGGCCGCGTGGAGCGCCCTGGATCACGCACAACTGGTCAAGCACCTGACCACGCTGGACCAGCGGGGCCTGGCGGTGTCGAGTATCGCGCGTCACGTGGCGACGATCCGCGTGTTCTGCCGCTTTCTTGAAGCCAATGGCCGGACGGCGGGCAATGCCGCCGAGCAACTGATCCAGCCCAAGCCATGGCAGCGCCTGCCCAACGTGCTCAGCGCCGCCCAGGTCCAGCGCATTCTCGATGCCCCTCAGCCGGGTGACGCCCTGCACCTGCGTGACCGGGCCCTGCTCGAGCTTCTGTACGCCTCGGGGCTGCGGGCTAGCGAGGTGGCCAACCTGACACTGCCGCGCGTGCTGCTGGACCTGGAGGTCGCGCGGGTGCTGGGCAAGGGCGATCGCGAACGGATCGTGCCGATGGGTCGGCCGGCAATCGAGGCGCTGCACCGTTATCTCGACCAGCAGCGCCCCATGCTCCTGCGCCAGGATCGGCCGACGGACCGCCTGTTTCTCTCGCGCACCGGTCGGCCGATCACACGGATCGTCGTGTGGCAACTGGTCGAGAAGTACGCCCGACGCGCGGGCATGGCCCACGTGCATCCGCACAAGCTGCGCCACTCGTTCGCCACCCACCTGCTGGCCGGCGGAGCGGACCTGCGCCTGGTGCAGGAACTGCTGGGCCACTCGAACATCCGCACCACGCAGATTTACACGCATGTGGATCGCAGCCGGCTCAAACAGGTCATCCGCCAGTGCCATCCTCGGCCATAGCACGTTACGGGCCGTCGGCCGCGCTATCATCAGGTATGGAATGCAATATTGACGCGAAGGGAAGAGAAGTCCGCGTGATCGCCGGCCTGGTCGTCGCGCTGCTGGGGCTGGCGGTGATGGTGTTGGCGGCGACGGGCGGGATCACGGGCATCTGGCCGTGGTTCGTCGGGGCAGCGGCCCTGCTGGGCGGGGGCTTTGCCATGTTCGAAGGTTGGGCCGGCTGGTGCGCTCTGCGGGCCATGGGATTTCGCACGAAGATCTGAATCGCCCAGGCGGTTGGATCAAGTGGCGTTTTCGGCGGCTTTGCCGATTTCTGCTGCGCCATTTTGGCGGTTTGGCCGCTAAATCGGGGTGGCGAGATTCGAACTCGCGACCTTCTGACCCCCAGTCAGACGCGCTAACCAAGCTGCGCTACACCCCGCGAAACCGTGAGTCTATCGCCCGCCGCCAGACGGATCAAACCCTTGGCGATTCTGGCGCCGCGGCGTCGACGTTCATTGGGCCGCTTGATTCGTCCGCCTGCGTCACTACCATCAGGCCGACGCGCCGTAATCGGCGCAAGTGATTGTCAGACACCGGGATCGGAAGACCGGGATCGCAAGAGAACAAGGATCGCGTCATATGGGCGTCCCGCTCTCGCAAATGTGGACCGTCGCCAGCTATGTGCTCAGGCAGCGCCTCAAGGGCAACCGCCGCTACCCGCTGGTGCTCATGCTCGAGCCGCTGTTTCGCTGCAACCTGGCGTGTGCCGGCTGTGGCAAGATTCAGTATCCGCCGCACATTCTCAAGAAGCAGCTCACGCCCCAGCAGTGCTTCCAGGCTGTCGACGAGTGCGGCGCGCCGATGGTGAGCATCCCCGGCGGCGAGCCGCTGCTGCACCCGAATATTCGTGAGATCGTCGATGGGTTGATCCATCGCCGCAAATACATCTACCTGTGCACCAATGCCATTCTGCTCAAGGAAAAACTTGAGGCCGGCCTGTTCAGGCCCAGCAAGTACCTGACCTTCAGCGTGCATATGGATGGCACGGAGGAGAACCACGACTTTGCCGTCTGTCGCGAGGGCACGTTCGAGACAGCCCTGGCGGGTATTCGCTTGGCGGTCGAGATGGGCTTCCGTGTGACGACCAACACCACGCTTTTCGACGGCGCCAACCCCGTCGAAGTCCGCGAATTCTTCGACCAGATGATGGACGTCGGCGTGGAGGGCATGATGGTCAGCCCCGGCTACGCCTATCCCAAAGCGCCCGATCAGCAGTCGTTCTTCCGTGAACGGGCGAAAACCGCCGAGCTTTTCGAGACGATCCTGGCCAATCGCAAGAAGCGCTGGCGCTTCAACCAGTCGGCCTTGTATCTCGAATTCCTCATGGGCAAGCGCGACTACGAGTGCACCCCGTGGGGCAACCCGACCTTCAACATTTTCGGCTGGCAGCAGCCGTGCTACCTGCTGCAGGAAGGTTACGTCGACAGCTTCAAGGAACTGATCGAATCGACGCAGTGGGCCGACTACGGCCGGGCGTCGGGCAACCCCGCGTGCCAGCAGTGCATGGTCCATTGCGGCTACGAGCCCAGCGCGGTGAACCACACGTTCGCCAGCGTCGGCGGCCTGTGGCAGACCATCAAGGCGATGGTCTTCAACACCTACGCCAACCCGGCGGCGAAGAAGCGGCTGGATGACGCGGCAAGGCGGCCGCGCGGCCCGGTCGCGCACCTCGAGCATCTGACCATCGACGGCAAACCCGTCGTCCCGCAGCTTCAGCAGCGGCGCCAGTCCGCCGCGACCGTCGGCGCGGCTTGAGACGAGCGGAGGCGGCTCTCGACGGCCTTGCCCGCCCGTGATCCATTACAATTGCTCCGGTCTTCGGCCGCTGCATCCCACCGGGCGGCGTGCCACTGCCAGAGGAGCGGTCATGCCCATCCAACTCGCTTTCAGCACCGTCGCCTGTCCCGACTGGACGCTCGAAAAAGTCGTCGAGCAGGCCAAGGCGATGGGCTACGCCGGCGTTGAGCTGCGCACGCTCGGCGACACATCGGGCGGCGCGACGGCCGCGATGGTCGCGTGCGATCCCGCACTCAGTGATCCCGCGTCCGTTCGCAGGCTTTTTGATGATGCGAGCATCGTTCCCATCTGCCTGAGCACCTCGATCTCGCTGCACCACGCCGACGCCACCGCCGCCCGCGCCGCTGCGGCCCAGGCATCACGGACGATCGATCTTGCCGCCGCCCTCGGCTGTCCGAGCGTTCGCGTCTTCGCCAGCACGCTGCATCCCGGCGAAGACCGCCGGGCTGCCTGCATGCGCATCGCCTCGCGCATCGCCCCTCTGGCCGACAAAGCCGGCGAGCGGGGTGTGCAACTGCTCTTTGAAAACGCCGGCTCGTTCGCCACCGCCAAAGACTGGTGGACGATGCTCGATCTGGCTGGTCACCCGATGGCGGGTATGTGCTGGAACGTGGCCAACGCCGCCGTCGCCGGTGAAGGACCGGCCGTGTCCGTGTCCATCCTCAACAGCCGCATCCGCATGGCCAAGGTCAAAGACCTGACCATCGGCGAAGGCACGGGTTTCAAACCGCTGGGCGAGGGCGACGTCGAGGTCGAAGTCTTCTTCAAACGCCTGATGGGCATCGGCTACGACGGCTATCTAAGCGTCGAGTGGGACCGTCTCTGGCTGCCGAGTCTGGCCCCGGCCGAGGAGGCGCTGCCCGCCGCCCGCGCCACCATTCAGGGCTGGGTGGATGCGATCGAGGCGGCATTGCCAAAGAAGAAGCTCGCCAAGACTCCCGCCGGGAAGTCCGCGGAAGCGGCCGCTGTCGGCTAAGCGTGCCGCAAGGTCAGTCGTCTGCGCCCAAGTGCGCACGTGCCGACCAGCATGCACAGCACTCCCGCTGGTTCGGGAATCACCGCGGTCTGCCCGTTTCCCTTGCCCGCTGATCCGATGAGCGCGATCACGAACGGCCCGATGTCGCCGGTGTCCACATGGCCGTCGCCGCTGAGGTCCAGCAGCGTCAGCGGCCAGTCGGGGTAGACGGTCGCGTAGCCGGCCGGATCGGTCAGGGCGAGGACGAAGGGATTGATGTCCTCGGTGTTGATGCGGCCGTCGCCGCTGAAATCACCGACATCGGGGATGAACACCATCCGGCGGATCAGCCCATCGCGCTTGGTGAGCACGTAGATCTCGCCGTCGTCGTCAGTGCCGAAACGCAGATCAGCTCGGTAGTCGTTGCCCAGCAGCGCCAGCAGCGTTGTGGGCTGGTCGCCGTCATAGAGCGCCAGTTCGCGAATCGGCGTCTGGCCGTCGGGGGCAATGTCGCCCATGTCGAAGTGGAAGATTCGGCCGCGTGCGATATCGCCGAAAAGGTAATGCCCCACGAGGTTGGGCAGGGCGTCGCCACGATACACGAAGCCGCCCACGACGGCGTCGCCTTCGTCGTGATCGTACTGGGCGATCGGATACGTCAGGCCGAGTGCGGCGTCGCCGACGGGCAGCGGCTCAACATGATCGCCCACGAACATGAACGTGCCTTCGCGCTCGCTCCACCCGTAGTTGCCCCCGGGTGCGACGATGTTGATTTCCTCAAGGTCGTTCTGCCCGATATCGGACAGCAGCATGAGGCCGGTCCCCAGCGGGGCGGGGGCGTCCCATGAAAAACGGTGGGGGTTGCGGAACCCATAGGCCCAGAGTTCCGGCAGATATGAGGCGTCGGCGGCGAAGGGATTGTCCGTGGGAATGCTGTAGGGCGCCGGCCCGGCGGCCAGCGGGTCGATCCGCAGCAGCGAGCCAAGCGGACTGAGCGTGTTCTGCGCCAGGTCATGGGGATCACCGGCCGCGCCGCCGTCGGCGATGGCCACGTAGAGCTTGCCGTAGTCCGCATCGCCCCCCTGAGCGTTCGGATTGAAGCCGATCTGCCCGATGTTGTGGTTCGCGAACGGCTGGGCGAACCGCAGCACCTGCCGTCGCATGGCGGGATCGATCTGATCGGGCGCGTCGAAGTCGATGGTCCATTCATCGATCACACTGTGATGCGTAACCCCGCCGAAAGCCGTGGCGAAGGTGACGTCGGCGGTCGTGTTCGAAGATGAGTAGGCGGTGTATAGCTTGCCGTAGCCCGGCGTGCCGGGGTTCGCGAAGTCGGGATGGAAAGCGTAGCTCGAGAAACCCTGCTCGCTGCCCGTGGCCAGCAGGTCGACGCCGACCACCGCCGAAAGGTCGAGCATCGGCTGCGGGTTCACGGCCCCGTCATCGCTGATGATCCATAGTGGGCCGCGCATGTCGTTGACGACGACGCGGTCGGAACCGTCGGGCATGGGAAGCAGCAGATTGAGGCGCGCATAGGGCTTTTTGGCGGGGCTGCTGCGCGGCGGCGCGGCAAAGGGCACAAGTTGCACCCGTTTCCCGCCGGGTGCGACCGGCTCAGGCAACGGGTTCGTAATCTCCTGGGCCGCTGCGCTGGAACCGGCAAGTACAGCCCACAGCACCATCACGAGCAAGGTCGAGACCGCCTGATCTCGAGTGGGTCGGCGCAGCCGCTGACCGCGCGAACAACGCATCCGCATTGCACACCCCCCTCGGGTTCGAGCCCCCTGCACGATGTCGATCGGAAATGCGTATGCATTGTATGCCGACGGACGTCGTTGGCGAAGGATTATCTGCCCGGGCCCATCAGACTTGCCGCGGACAGGCGAGCGTTGGGCCGGGGGCAAGACATCCGGGAACCTTACATTGCGGTGCGAGGCAACTTGGCACCTCTGCGGACAGCAGGCGAGATTGCCCCTCGAAAAGCCAGCGCGGCGGACCGCAGCGACGGGCGCCGTGTGAGTTCTGGCGATCCGTCAGGATGCGGCGCCCGGACTTGATTACCATATCCGCCGTTCACCAAGACAGGAGGCGAGGGCCACCCAGGCCGGTCGCGCGACACCATGAACAGGTCGTCGTTGAAGCCGATCTTCGCCGGGTTTCGACGCTTTCTTGACACCCTGCCGCCAGCCAAGCTCGCGCTGCTGGGTTACTTGTCCTACATCGTCGCCGGTTGGCTGATGCTGTGCATGCCGCTGGTGCAGAAGAACGCGGCCGTGACAAGCCTGGACAACTTCTTCATCGCCACGTCGGCGGTGTCCACGACCGGACTGGTCACGGTGAGCGTCGCCGACAGCTACAACTTCACGGGTCAGTTGGTCATCTTGATGCTGATTCAACTGGGCGGCGTCGGCTACATGACGATGGGGTCGTTTGTGATCCTGTCGCGCCAGACTCCGCTTTCCACGCTGCGCACCGACGTGGGTAAGGTCGTGTTCAGTTTGCCTCAGTCCTTTCGCCTGGACAAGTTCATCCGCAGCGTGGTCATCTTCACCGTGATCATCGAGGCGCTTGGCGCCGCGGCGCTGTACCCGATTTTTCGCGCGGCGGGCGACTCGAGTCCACTGTGGAGCGCGGTGTTTCACAGCGTCTCGTCGTTCTGCACCGCTGGTTTCAGCCTCTACAACAGCAGCTTTGAGGCGTATGCCGGCCACTTCTGGCTTAACGTGGTCGTGTCGGTGCTGAGTTATCTCGGAGCCATCGGCTTCATCGTATGCGTGGATTACTGGCGTTACCTGAGCGGCAAGATTGAGCAGGTGACGCTGACCAGCCGCATCATCCTCTGGGCCACATTCTGGCTTGCGGTGGTCGGCACGGCGCTGCTGTTCCTGGCGGAGCCGAGCATCCAGGACAAACGCCTCGACGAGCGCTTGCTTGCCGCCTTCTTTCAGTCGATGACGGCGATGACTACCGTCGGCTTCAACACAATTCCTATTTCCCATGTCATGCGTGCGTCGCTGCTTCTGATGACGGTGCTGATGGTGATCGGCGCCTCCCCGTCGGGCACCGGCGGCGGGCTGAAGTCGACAACGTTTTCAGCCCTCATCGGCGTGATGCGCAGCGCGTTGCGGGGCGATCAGGAAGTGCGCTTCTGGGGTCGCCCTGTGCCTTCGGAGCGGATATGGACGGCCATGGCGGGACTGGGGTTCTATCTGCTGCTGCTCGTGGTTGGCACCTATGTGCTGGAGTTGACCGAGACGTTCAAGTTTGAGCAGACGCTGTTCGAAGCAGCGTCGGCGCTGGGTACGGTGGGGCTGAGTACGGGCGTCACGGCCGACCTGAGCGACGTGGGCAAACTGGTGGTTGCATTTCTGATGTTCTGCGGGCGATTGGGGCCCTTGACCTTCGGCATGGCATTGTTTTTCCCTGCTGTGCCAAAGACGGTTGAACCAGACAACGATCTGGCTGTCTGACCTCGCAACGTGGCGTCGGTCGATGGAACCTGGCCACCAGAGAGCCTGGAGGCTCAGGCCATGGTTGCCACCGCGTGCTGGATCGTGCGGACCAGCGTACTCACCTCCGCCGCCTTGCGGTCCGGATGGTTGGCGATCATCACCGACCGGCTCAGCACATCGAGGCTGCGCGGGCACATGTCCTTGCGGTACGACATGCGGCACTTGCGATTCCGCGGCAGCTTGAACGGGTTGAGCGCCTCGTGATGCGCGCCTCGCCGTTCAAGAATCGGATCCCACTGCGTATACACATGCCGGCCGGTATCGATCGGCCGCACGCCGCCGGTCGCCTTGGCGAACTGTTGGGCGGTCTTTGCCGTCGGCAACTGAAACACAACATGCGTGCCGCATTCGTGCTCCAGGCTGTGGCAGGGGGCCTGGGCCAGCCCCTCGACGCCGGCGGTGCGGCGCAGGATCTGCAGTTTCTGTTTGCGCATGGCCGCGATCATGGCGGGCAGACGATCGAGCTGAACGTTGAGCATCGCCCCTTCGAACTCCGACGCCCGCGAGCCCGGCGCGGTGAACGGCCGCACGCCGCCGCTCTTGTGCCCCTTCCAGTAGAAGGCGCACGGGTCGATGTAACACCGCGCGCCCTGGGCGGCTCTGGTGTTGTCTGTCACGAATGCGCCGCCTTCGCCGCAGGTCATGTTCTTGAAGTAGTTGAAGCTGAACGCCCCGGCATGGCCGATGCCGCCGAGCATCTTCCCCTCGTAGCCGCCGCCCACCGCCTGGCAGGCGTCCTCGACCACCTTCAGCTTGCGCCGCCGGGCGATGCGCATGATCGCCCGCATGTCGCACGGCAGGCCGATCATATGCACTGGAATCACAGCTCGCGTGCGCGGGCCGATCGCCTCGTCCAGCGCCGACGGCGAAAGCGTCAGGCTTTCATCCACGTCAATGACCACCGGAATCGCGCCCACCGCCAGCACCGCGATCGCCGTCGCCATGTATGTATAGGCCGGCACGATCACTTCATCGCCGGGGCCGATGTCCAGTCCGGCAAGCGCGGCCGTCAGAGCGGTCGTGCCGCTGGACGTCAGTCCCGCGTGCTTGACGCCCACGTATTCGGCGTACCGCTGCTCAAACTTTTCGCACTGCCCCCCGGCGTGATAGCGGAACAGCTTGCCGCTGCGGATCACCTGGGCCACCGCCTGTGCTTCCTGCGTTCCGATCCGGTACATGGGCGTCGCCTTTCTATACGCGGCGCTGTGCCGCGATGTGCGCACCGATGTTCGCCACCGTGTCCAGCCAGATGCCGCGCGACGGATCGGCTGCGTATTCGCAGATCGCTTCGAGTGTTTCCAGCATGGTGGCTTGAAGTCCGCCGCGGCGGGTTTCGTGGCCGGTGAGAATCAGCCAGCGTCCCGTGTTCAGCGCTTCGTCGATCTGGGCTTTCGCCCGCGCCCAGGGCAGGCCATCCATCCCGGGGGAAAACAGATGCGCCAGGTCGCAGAAGGACGGGTCGTTCATGGTCTCGGCCATGTACCCTCGACCGATGGCGAAATGCCGGGCCACCAGCGGCACGTAGCTCGCGTGTTCGCGCCCGCGTCCGATCCATGTCTGGCCGCACGGATAGGCGAACGTCGTCGGCCGCCGGCCGGTCAGGGCCGCGATGCGGTCCTGCGCGTCGAGCAGTTCCCGCTCCATCTGATCGGGGCTGTAGTTCTCCAGGGCATGGTCGCGTGCCCATGCGAAGTTGCCGCTGCACGGGTGGTTGACCGTGTGGTTGCCGATCTCGTGGCCTCGGGCCGCAGCCTGTTTCCAGGCGTCCAGGCGCTTCTCAAACGCCGGCAGACTCACATAGAACGTGCCTCTTACGCCGTAGCGGTCGAGCAGGGGAATGCCTTCGTCCACCTGGCTCTCGCGGGCGTCGTCGAACGACAGGCTCACGCCGCAGCGCTTGCCCTTGGGCCACGTAAACGGCTTCTTCGTGGTCATGCTTTGGCTCCATGGAGGCTCACGAGCAGCCCGTCCGCGGCCGGCTGAATGTGGTCTGGCAACTGGGCCGCCAGCTCCGCGTGGCGGATGTCGTGGGCAATGTGGGTCAGGTAGGCCCGCCGGGGCTTTATCTGTTCAATCTCGCGCAAGGCCTGATCGACGGTCAGGTGCGTGGGGTGATGGCGGTAACGCAGGGCGTCGATCACCAGCAGGTCGAGGTCGGCCAGCAGCGGGTAGGTCTGCGGAGGGAAGCCCGAGACGTCCGTGCAGTAGGCCAGTGATGCACCTTGATAATCCACGCGAAAGCCCAGGATCGGCAGCCGTCCGTGCAGCAGGCGCAGCGGCGTCCAGCGGGCGCCGAAAAAGTCGAGCGGCTGATCCACGTCGATCGGATTGGCGATGAGCTGGGGCACGAATGAGTTGTTGATGTTGTGATCGGGGTCGAACACGTAGCTGAACATCGCCGACAGGCGCTCGATGACTGGCGGCTCGGCGTAGATGTTCAGCGCCTGCTGCATCACCGCGTTGAATCGCCGCAGGTCGTCAAAGCCGAACACATGGTCGGCATGGGCGTGGGTGTAGAGCACAGCATCGAGGCGGTGGATGCGATGGGCAATCGCCTGCTGACGCAGCTCGGGGGTCGTGTCGATGAGTAGCTGGCGGGTGAGCTTCGGATCCTGGGCGTCGGGATAGCGGACCAGTACGCTTGGGCGGCTGCGGCGGTCGCGCGGGTCGTCGCTGGTGCAGACGTTGCAGTCGCAGCCGATCATGGGCACGCCCGCGCTGGTGCCGCTGCCCAGAAAAAGCAGTTCGAGGGCCATGGCGCGATTGTAGTCAACGGGCGCGGCAAATGGCCGGCCGATCGCCGCACGATACGATAGGCCGCCAGGTCACCATATCGAAGAGCGAAGGAGCCGGGCGATGCGCATGAGAAAGACGTTGATCCGCGTGGTGCTTGGGGCCTTGGCGCTGGCGGCGGTGGGGGGCGTCATCGGCGTGCTCTTCGGCCGCGGCGATCTGGGGGGGAAGGTGGTGGGTACGGCCATCCTCGCAGGCGTCGCCGCCGGCCTGTGTCTGCCGCTGGCGAAGATGACCGCCAACGACACGACACGCTGGGCCGGCCTGTTCGGCATCGCGGCGGTCATCATCGAGTTCCTGCTGATCCTGACGTTGATCTGGGAGATGTGGGACATCTTTTCCCATGTCTACGATCTCGAAGAACCGGTCGCCATCACCGCCGGCTGCTGGGCGATCTCCGCGATGGCAGTGGTCATCTGTCTCTGGCTGATGCGACTGCCCGCCGGCCGGGTGGCGGGGCTCGTCGGCCTGGCATGGACGGCGGTGGGCACCGTGATATGGCTGGTGCCCGCATGGCGCGACTTCGGCTCATACAGCGTCGAAAACCAGTGGTGGGAGACGGCTGGCGCCATGCTCGGCTTCGGCCTACTGCTGCTGTTGAACATGGCCGGCATCGGCGAGCCGCCCACCACCGGACGGCGGTATGCCTGGCGATGGGTCGGCGTGGCGGCGACGTTGCTGGGCTTGGCCGTCGCCCTGGTCATCATCTGGGGCGACATGCTCGACGATGAGACATGGGTCTATCCCGCCACGGTGGCCGCCTTTCTGGCCCACGCCAACCTGCTGCTTCATATCCCGGCCAGAGGCGGCATGTGGTGGGTGCGCCTGGGATCGAGCCTGGCCATGCTGCTGACGATGGTGCTCGTCGCCACGCTGGTCTATTTTGAGGGTCGGATCGTCGACGACGACATGGTCGGCCGCATGACCGGCGCCGCAGCCGTCCTCGCCGCCTGCGGCACCCTCGCGGTGCTGATCCACCACCAGATGAACCGGTCGATGAAGAAGCAGGCCGACAGCGCCGCGGCCCTGGGCACGGACTTCGGGAAGGTACCGATGACGTGTCCGCATTGTCAGACGACCCTGCACGTTCCGGCGGGCGACTCCCGCTGCGGGCACTGCGGCCTGCACATCCACATCCAGCTTCGCGAGCCGCGCTGCCCCGAGTGCGATTACCTGCTGTACATGTTCAAAGGCTCGGCCTGTCCCGAGTGCGGGGCGACGCTGGAGGTTTCGCCGCCTGCCGCCGGCCCGGTCGCCTCCTGACGGTACGCCGCTGGTTCCGTGGGCGGCCAGCGACTAACATGCACCAGTGAGCGACCTGTCGACCCGCAAGTGTTGAGCACGACTCATGATCGCCAAGCAGACCGCCAGCCCCAACGACCCCGTCGCCGCCGCCAGCGCGGCCGAGGGCTATTTCCGCAACATCTACCTGACGCTCAAGAGCATCGCCATCGGCATGAAGATCACGCTGCGCTACTGCTTCAGTCGCAGCATCACGATCCATTACCCCTTCGAGCGGCTGGCCTTCAGCCCGCGCTACCGCGGCATCCATGAGTTCGAAGCCGACAAGTGCATTGCCTGCGACCAGTGCGCCAAGGCCTGCCCGGTCGACTGCATTTACATCGACAAGTCCGCGCCGCGCAAGATCGACAAGGCCTCTGGCAAGGCCGTCGGCGGCGAGCTGCTGCGCTATGCGATCGACTATCAGAAGTGCATGTTCTGCGCCCTGTGCACCGAGCCGTGCCCGACCACCTGCATCCACATGGGAAAAAATCACGATCTGTCGGCCTACAGCCGTCAGGACATGATTGTCGAGTTTACACAGCTCGATCGTAAAGGCTTGCGCACGCCCATTCCGCTGTGGGTCGAGCGCAACGCGGGCAGCATTCCCTGGGTCAAGGCCGAAAAAGAGCGGCTCGAACGCGGCGAACTGGCCACCACCGAGGCCGACATTCCCGCCTTGTAAGGCTGGTCTTTTTTACAGGGTCTGCTTTCCCCCATGATTTCCACATCGCGGGGTGCCTCAGCCGCGGCCCGGTTACTAGGCCCGGTTACAATGAAGTAGCGGGAATCAGGGCGTTTCACGCCTCCCGCCTACATCATGTCTGTGCGTGGCGAATCCAATACGACGCAGATTCGCCGACTCGCACTGCGGCAGATGGAACTGGGCCTGACTGAGATCGACTCAGCCTTGGCCGACGAATGCACGGATGCGGCGATCCACGCGGTGCGCGTTCGGCTCAAGCGGACCCGCGCGCTGTTGCGGCTGCTCGCCCACGCTGTTGCCCCGAATCACCACGTCGATCCCGCCGCCCTGGACCAGTGTCTGCGCGACCTGCACCACCGGCTTGGCAGCCATCGCGACCAGGCCGTGCTGCGCGCCACCGCTCGGCATGTGTTCAAGCGTTGCGGCGACGACCTGGCCTCTCACAACGCCAGCGAACTCGAACTTCGCCTGACCAGCGCCCTGTACGAGGCGGCTGCGGCTGCGGAGGTGCTCACGCCGGCCGAAGTCGTTGTGCAGGTCCGTTGCCAATTCATGCGCTTGCGCCGCGCGATCCAGGCGTGCGAGCCGGGCCGTTTCGACGACGCCCAGGTTCTTGACGCCGCGGCAGACGATTACCGCCAGGCGCGCCGACGCCTTCGCCGCGCCCGCCGCGATCATCGCCCCGAGAACCTGCATGCCCTGCGCAAGTCGGTCAAGCGCCTGGGCTACCATCGCCGGCTGCTGCATCCGATCTGGCCGGCCGACTGGCCGCTCGACTGCGAGCGGATCGAACGCCTCGGCGACCGCCTGGGACGCCATCAGGATGTCTGCCTTCTGCTCGATGCTCTGCAGCGGCCCGACCTTCGCACGCAGCTCGGCGATCTCGACGCGCTGGCCGCGTTCGAGCAGATCGGCCATGAGTATCGACGGGATCTGGCCCGGCGTTGTCGCCGCCTGGCGCGCAAGACCCTGCGGCCGGCGCCGGATGTGGCCCACGATCGGCCGGCCGACGCCTATGCTGATCTGGCGGCTGTCTGAACACGCGAATTTTCTCGCCGCCGACCTTTCATCCGTCGTGAGCCTGTCGGAAGTTCTGCCTCAGCGAAGCGACCGTTGCGGCCGACGGCGGGCGCGACGCTCTTCCCATCACTGCAGACGGACACATGCGGATTCGTCCTCGCGCTCACAAAGTCCTTGACGCAACCCGGTATCCCTCGCTAGCGTGAGGGTAGGGGAGGGGAGCGACCAACCACCGGTTCGCCAAAGGGGGCCCCATGGGACATCTCAAACGCCGCGGGATCAGCGCACTGGCCGCGCTACTTCTGTGCCTCCCCGCTCTGCACGCCGCTCAAGCCGAGGCGGCGGTGTTCGGCGCTCAGGTTCAAGTCGTTCCCGACGCGTCGATGATCACCGTTGACGATGTCTTCACCAACCGCGTCGTCTGGCGAAGCCCGCTCCTGGACGTGCGCCACCTCGTTGGCGGCCAGCCGCAGGACAATGTCCTGACCGATGGCGATGTGTTTCAGGTGCAGGTCATCTTCACGCCGCCGCTGGCTGTCGAGCTTTCGGATGCCCCGTCCAACAGCCTGGAAGGCGTGAAATTCGAGATCTTCGGCAGCGCGCCAAGTCCCGACCCGACAGCCACGGTCGATTACCTCTGGCTCTTCGGCGGCGTGCGGGGCGGCCCGCTCGCCCTCAGCGGCGGCCAGCCCGTGATGACCAACCCTGTCGTGGGTAACTTTGGCACGCTCGGTTTGCCCACGCGCATCATCAGCCGCAACCTCGACCTGGTGACGGCAACCGACTCGGTTGGCGTTGTGACCTTTGAGTCGATTCTGCTGACCCTCACCTACCACGGGCCCGGCGCGTGGACCTTCGATCGCGCTCGGTTCACGGTGGCGTCGGAGCAGGTGGCGATCGTCCCTGAACCATCGGCCGCACTGCTCATGATCGTCCTGTTGGCGGCCGCCGGACGCCAGCCGCGCAGGGGGTCAGGCCCCGCGTCGGTGAGCCGGGGCCGATAGCCTGATCGGCCGCGGAGCGGTGTCGGTCATCCCAATCAATACGTTGTCGTGGCGATCGCCGGGATGTTGAGTGGACTGACCTGTCCCGCTTCCAGGTGGTGCCAGGCCAGTCCCGCAATCATGGCCGCGTTATCGACGCACAGCTTCATCGGGGGCACGCATACCGGCAGACCTCGCCGCGATTCGAAGGCCCTCGCCCGCTGCCGCAGCAATGAATTGGCGCTCACGCCCCCGCCGATCAGCAGCGCACGCGGCGGCTGGCCCTCGGCGGTCAACTGCTCGATGGCTCGATCCAGTTTGCACAACAGCACGTCGATCGCCGCATCCTGAAATGCGGCTGCGAAATCGGCGCGCTGCTGGTTCGTGAGGTCCGCGACGCTGCGGGTGAATCCCGCGTCCGGCCCGCGGCCCTGGGGCTTGCCGCGCACGGCATAGAGCAGGGCGGTCTTGAGGCCGCTGTAGGAAAAGTCCAGGCTCCGCGCGTCAAGCAGCGACCGCGGCAGATTCGGCCCGCGCGAGGCGTCGCCCTCCCGCGCCAACTGATCCAGCCGCGGTCCGCCGGGATAGCCGGCGTCGAGAATCACCGCCGCCTTGTCGTAGGCTTCGCCCACCGCGTCGTCGATCGTGCGGCCCAGCAGCCTCATCGTCAGCGGGTCGGTCAGGGTGTACAGGCTGGTGTGCCCGCCGGATATCACCAGGCCCAGCGCAGGATATGCCGGGCGCTCTGCGGCGGTCATGTCGGCCGCGTACATGTGGGCCCGGACGTGATCGACGGCGATCAACGGTTTGTCCAGCGCCCACGCCAGCGCCTGGGCCGCGCTCACGCCCACCAGCAGCGAGCCGATCAACCCCGGCCGATTGCCCACCGCCACCGCGTCGATCCCTCTTAAGTCGACCTCCGCCGTCTCCAGTGCTTCACGCACAACCGGCAGCAGCCGCTCGATGTGGGCCCGACTGGCGATTTCCGGCACCACGCCGCCGTACTGCGCATGCAGGTCGTGCTGCGAGGCGATGATGTTGGCGGCGATCTCCCGGCCATCGCGCACCACGGCGGCGGCGGTCTCGTCACAACTCGATTCCAGGCCGAGAATCGTCGGCATGCGGCTTCACTCAGGGCGTCGGCTGCGTTGACGGCTCGTTGTCCAGCGACGGGGTTGCGGGCTGGGTCGTCGCTGGCGCCTCCCCGTCGGCAAGTTCAGCCGCGGCTTCTTCCAGTGGCTCGCCATGGTCAGGCAGCCCAGCGGCCAGTCGGGCGATCCGCTGGTCCACGTCGCTGAGCATCTGCTCCAGCCTTTGACGTTGACGTTCGAGTTGTTCGCGTCGGGCTTGCCTCGCCAGGGCGTCCACCCCGGTTTCGCCCACGACCGGCCAGTGGTCCGTCTCCAGCCGGCCGAGCAGCGCCCGCAACGCCGCCGCCAGTTGCGGGTCGGCCAGTTCCTGTTCAGCCCACTCGGCTGTCACCGCCGGTGAGGCATCGTCCTCGACTTGCCGCAGGACATCGCCTTCGCGGCGGATGCGCAGCATCGCTTCGGTCTGCTGGGCGGTCATCGGCACGTAGAATCCCTCGTCCGGGTCAACGCCCCAGCGTTCGGCGTCCGGCCGTCGGTGGATGTTACGGCCCGATGGCAGGTAGTAGTAGGCGTTGGTGATCTTGATCGCACTGCCGCCCGAAGCCAGCATCCGCACCTGCTGCACGCTGCCCTTGCCGAAGGTGCGGGCGCCCACGAACACCGCGCGATGGTTGTCGGACAACGCCCCGGTGAGAATCTCCGCCGCCGAGGCCGACGCTTCATTGGCCAGCACCACCACCGGCACCGGCGGCACGACCGGCTCTCGCGTCGAGGCGTAGACGCGCTCGGGCGAGGCGCGGCCGCGCACGCTCACAATCGTCTGGCCCTTGGGTAGAAACATGTCGGCGATGTCCACCGCCGTCTGCAGCATGCCGCCCGGGTCGAACCGCAGGTCCAGGATCAGGCCGCGAAGTTCACCCGCCGTCATCTGTTCGATCGCCCGGCGCAGGTCGTCGGCCGTCGAACCGGTAAACTGCAGAATCCGCACATAGCCGATGCCGTGCTCAGCATCGATGATGAACTGCCAGTGACCTGAATCATCGCGACGCAGACCCTTGATCGTCGGCACATCGATGCGAGCCCTTACGATGGTCAGCGTCTCTTCCTGGCCGGATTCGTGCCGCAGCCGGATGACCACCGGCGTGCCTTCCTGACCCGTAAGCCGCTCGATCGTCGCCGACAGCGGCATGTCCAGCGTATCCTGCCCGTCCACTTCGAGAATCAGGTCGCCCGCCATCACCCCCGCCCGCCAGGCCGGTGAATCCTCCAGCGGCGAGACAATCCGCGCCCGCCGCACGTCGGGGTCGAAACGCACCTCCGCCCCGATGCCGCTGAAGGAGCCGCGCACCTCGCGGTCGAACGGCTCCAGCTCGCTGGCGCTGAGGTATATCGTGTAGGGATCGTTCAACGACTCGACCATGGCCCGGACGGCGGCCTCGATCATCGCCGTCTCATCCGGCTGTTCGACGAACTCCGTGACGATCTCATGACGCACGTCCACCAGCAGGTCGAGCTGGTCGTAGACGTTCAGGGTCGCTGTGTCGACCTCAGGCGCCTCGGACTCGATCACGGCATCCGGCTGCGCCTGAAGGGTGCAAGGCGGAGCCGACGCCGTGACGGCGGCCGCGATCGTCCAACCCAGCAGGCGCAGCGTCCAAGTAGCATGGATTCGGAGACGCCGGGGCAGGCGGTGGGGGTTCGACAGGAGGGTGATGGCCATGGAAAGTTCGCAATCGGACATCGGGGAACGGGGTTTCGTGCCCTTCGGCTGCGGATCGGGTGCGGAAGCAGCCGATTCTAGGTAGCGTGTCGGCGACCGGCAAAGTATCCACGAAGATCCGCGCTGGCTGGACGCCTCTGGAATATCCGTGAATCGGAGACCATGACGCTCCGCACCTCTGGACAACCCGTCGGATTCATGGCGTGCCGTCCGGCGCGGGTCGCCGGGTGGGCGGCCGCGCTGCTGCTGATGCTTGTCGGCCGGACGGCCGAGGGGCAGATGCTGCGCGGCCAGTGGGTCAATGACACCGAGGTCGCCATCCGCCAACACCGCACCGTGCCGCTGCGCATCATCCTGCTCGATGCCGACGGCCAGCCCGCGCCGCTGACGCCGGTGCAGATACGCATGCAGCGGCATGCCTTTCCATTCGGCGCAGCGCTGACCAGCCAGCAGTTGCTCGCCGCGCCGCGTGAAGCCACCACTCTGCCGGCCGATCCCGGCGTGCCCACCGTGGTCGAAGTGGCGCCCGACCGTTTCGATCAGCCGGTCTGGCGGGCGCTCAGCGCCGTCTCACTCGAACGCATCGCCGACTGGCGGCGGCTTCAGCCCACGCCCACGCAGCGCGATCTGGACGCATTGGACGCGGTCGTCGCCACCCTGGAGGGGCGGGGCATGCCCATGCGCCTGGGCCACCTGGTCAGCGCCGATCCAGCCGGGCTGCCGCCCTGGGTCGCCATCCTGCGCGGCCAGTCTCTGCTCGACGCCATCGACCTGCACGTGGCCGACATGCTTCGCCGCTATGGCCGACGCGTCGGCGGGGTGGATCTGTTCGCGTCCATGCTTACCTTTGACGTCCTGGGTGACCGCCTCGGCCCCGCCGCGGTGCGGCGTCTGTTCGAACGCGCTCGCACGCTCGCACCCGACGTGCGCATCGGCGTCCACTTCGAGGACAGCCTCGGCGGTGAGCGGCAGCGCACCATGCTGTTGCGGGCCGACGGCCTGCGCCAGCTTTTCGCGCCCTACGATGAACTGAATCTCGACGCTGATCTCGACGGCACGCTTCACCAGCCGCAGTTCGCCCGCGCCCTGGAATGGATCGCCGACCTCAAGAAGCCGGTGGTCATCACCGGCCTGACAGTGGACGGCAAGACGCCGACCGCCGCGGCGGTGAACCTCGAAACCGCGCTGCGCACGCTCTTCGCCAGTCCGATGGTTGAAGGGATCTACCTGCCCGGCCTCGGTCCCGACGCCTTCACGCGGCCTCAGGCATCGCTGCTGGACGAGCATGGCCAGCCCACACCCTGCGGCCAGGTGTTCGAAGGCCTGGTGCGAGGCCTGTGGTGGGATGATCGACAGGTGAAGACCGATGAACTGGGCAATGTCGAGCTGCGCCTGTTCGCCGGCGTGCACGAACTTTCAGCCCGCTTGCCGGACGGGCGCGAGGTCCGCCAGCTCATTGCCCTGCGCCCGGGCGAGGCGTATCGCGTCATCGTGCTCCAGCCCCTGCCGCGCCTGCGCCAAGGCCCACCGGTCGAGGATCCGCTCTTCGACTGAAGCCTGGCGCCCCGTCCTCATCATCGCGCGGCTCCCCGCGTTTTGGCCATTGAAAGAAGCTGCTTGACCATCTGTTCGATGCCGGTCCAGGCACGCTTGATCGAGCCCGCTTCCATGTAGGCCGGCGTCGTGAGGATGCGGCACTGCTCGTCACACAGCGCCTGCTCGGCATTCATCGGCTGGTGGCTGGCGCCCATCTTCTGGATGGCGCCGGCCGTGGCAGCGTCGTGGCCGATCGTCAGCTTCGGCTTGAGCGTCGGGCCGAAGAGCCTCGCGGCGATTACCGGGGCGATGCAAGCCAGCGCGATGGGCTTGCCGGCCTGCTGGGCTTCGGTCAGTACGCGGCGCACTTGCGGGTCGACCTGGCAGTCCGCGCCATCGGTCGCGAAGCTGCTCAGATTCCTGGCCGCGCCGAAACCGCCAGGCAGCAGGAAGCCGTCGTAGTCGGCCACCTTCACCTTCGCCAGATCAACGATGTCGCCGCGGGCGATCCGGGCCGATTCCTCCAGCACGTTGCGCGTTTCACCGGTCGGCCTCTTCGTCGCGTGGTTGACCACCTGGAGCTTGATGTTCGGGGCCATGCACTGATACGTCGCGCCCTGCTGGTCGAGGGCGAGCAGGGCGAGGGTCGCCTCGTGAATCTCCGAGCCGTCAAAAACGCCGCAGCCGCTGAGGATGACACCGATGTGGCTCATGGCTGAACCTCGCATGTGCTGGTTGTGGATGGGGCGCGGGAGCCTGGTGATCCCGACCATGACGCCATTATACGGCCCGGCCGAAGTACGCCTCGTACAGCAACTCGACCGGATGCACGACGCGCAGGTCCATGCCCATGCGCCTGGCCTCCGAGTCGATCTGCATCGCGCAGCCGACATTCCCCGTCACGCACGTCTTCGCTCCCGTGGCGGCGATGTGACGCAGCTTGCGATCAGCCAGTTCGGTGGCCATCGCCGGCTGGGCGAGGTTGTACGTGCCGGCCGCGCCGCAGCAGATGTCCGACTCGGTCAGCGGCACGACTTTCAGCCCGCTGATCGCCGCCAGCAACTGCCGCGGCGGGTCGGCCACACGCTGGGCGTGAAGCAGGTGGCACGCGTCGTGGTAGGTGACCGTCCGGTCGACCGCATGGGCCGGCCGCGGCGTGCCGGCCGCGCCCAGCAGGCCGGCCAGAAGCTCACTGATGTCGCTCACCCGCTCGACGAAGCGGGCCGCCGCTTCCGCATGCCGCGGCGCGTGGCGCAGCAGATGGTCATACTCACGCAGGGCCGCCCCGCATCCGGCGATGGCTGTCACGACATGGTCGATCTTCCGCCCGCCTGGACCGGTTTCAAAGGCGAGCAGGTTCCGCACCGCCAGCCGCTGTGCGCCGTCCGGCTCACCGCCGTGGTGATGAATCGCCCCGCAGCAGGCCTGCTCGCGCGGCATCACCACGTCGCAACCCAGATGGTTGAGCAGGGCGATCGCCTTGCGGTTCACGTCCTGAAACAGCACGCTGCCGACGCAGCCGGCGAAGAAGCCCACCGTCGCGCGCGGCCGGCCGTCGGCCTTGCCCGCATCGTCGGCCGCGTAAAAGGTCGCCAGGGAACTTTCCCACAGCGGGCCGTCCGCCGGCAGCATCTGCTGCATTTTCCGAAGCTGGGTCGGCAGCAGGGGGCTCAGCAGTTTCGTCAGCGGCCGCCACAAGCCGACACGCTGCAACACCCGCGTCGGCAGCAGCGCGAGTTTCAACCGCGTCGGCTGCGGGAAAACGTGAAAAAACACCACCCGCAGCAATCGGTCCACCCAGCCGGGTCGGCGTGACGCCCGCAACTGCTGCCGCGTCTGCTCCAGAAGCTCGTGATATACCACGCCCGACGGGCAGGCCGTCTCGCACGCGCGGCAATCCAGGCACAGGTCGAGATGGTCGAGCACCGGGTCCGTCGGACCAATGCGCCCGTCAGCCAGGCCCTTCATCAGATGGATGCGCCCGCGCGGCGAATCGGTCTCCAGCCGATTCTGCGTGTACGTCGGACAGGCCGGCAGGCAGAGCCCGCAATGCACGCAATCCGTCGCCCGCACGTAGATGTCTGCGCCAAGCCGTATGGCCGGCGATTCACGACGGCTCGCGGCATCGGGCAGAGCGTTGACGACGCGGCGCTCGCCTTGCCCGTCCCGCGCTGTGCTGGTGGCGGCCTCACTCATCGCGCCATCGCCTCCCCAGGTTGCAGGGTCAGGTAGCGGCCGGGGTTGAAGCGGCCGTGCGGGTCCATCGCGGCTTTGATCGCCGACGCGAAGTCATAGTCGGCCGGCCGCGGCGCGACGGGCTCCAGGTCCATCGCCTCCCGCGGCCGTGCGTACCAGACGCGCAGTCCCGGCCCGTCGCCGATGATCCTCGCGGCGGCGGCATCAAGGTCGCGGCCCTGGGCGGCCGTCAGATCACCGCCAACGAAAATGCATCCGTGGGCCGGCAGCGCGTCGAGGTGCAGCGGCCCGTCGACAGCGCACGTTTCGAGCAGCTCGCCGCATATCTGGCCGGTGCGCGCCGGCGGGACGATGAGCTTCAGGCATACGCCCGCCCCCCGCCGCCACGCCGCCAGCCCCCGTCGCCGCCGCAGATCGTGGGCGAAATCATGCGTGTTGGCCGCGCCCAGACGCACGTCCGGCAATGAATCAACGAACGTCTGAAGCGAGCGGAGCTGGGCCGCGCAAGCCGTCGAGCTTCCCGCGTATGCCAGATCCACGCACCACGCGCCGTCGCGCCGTGACAGCGCCAGCCACGTCGGGGCCGCTTCGCAGGTCAGCAGATCCGTCACCCGCCGGTCCAGCGCCTCGGGACGGGCGAGATTCAGACTCACCGCCATGATCTGCGAGGGTATGGCATACGTCCGCAGCGTCATCTCGTAGACCAGGCCCAGCTCGCCGAGGCTGCCGACCATCAGCTTGGTCACGTCGTAGCCGGCCACATTCTTGACCGTACGTCCGCCGACGTGAATATCCCGTCCGTCCGCGTCGACGTAGCGCAGGCCCAGCAGCAGATCCCGCATCGTCCCGTAGGTCAGGCGCAGGGGGCCGTACCCGTTGTGCATGACGATCTCACCGAGCGTCAGGTCGCCGTCGGCGTCGATGGGCAGGAACTGCCCGCTGTCCGCGAGGGCCGCATGGACCTGGTCGAGCGTGGCACCGGCCGCGACGCGAACCGTCATGTCACGCTCGTAGTGCTCGATCACCGCGCCGGTCTGCTCGAAAGCGAGGTATTCGGCCGGCGGCGGGTGGCCGACGCCGCGATGGGCCTTGCCGTAGTCGACCAGCGGCAGCCCCTGCGCCGCGGCGCGAAGCACCGTCGTCATGGCCGCTTCGCGGCTGTCGACCATTGTCGTGAAGGGAGGGCAGCGCCTCATACCGTCATCGCCCCTCCCGGCGTGTTGGGCGCGGTCGGCTGCAGCAACCGCACCTCCAGCCGGTCCGACGGAATCAGCTTGCCTTCGTTCTGCAAGGCGTGCGGATCGACGGCGCGTTTGATCTTCAGGAATGTGTCGAGCGTCGCCGCATTGAACATCCTGGCCATCATGTGGATCTTCTCGACGCCCACGCCATGCTCGCCAGTGATGGTGCCGCCGATGTCGACGCAGTAACTGAGCACCGCCTCGGCCGCACGCATCGCCTGCTGCACCTGTTTCGGATCGTCCTCGTCGAAAAAGAAGATCGGATGCACGTTGCCGTCGCCGGCATGGAAGACGTTGTTGATCTGTAAACCGTGCTCCTGGCCGATCGCGACGATTTTCTCCACCGCCTCGGGCAGCAGCGAGCGCGGCACGCAGGCGTCCTGGGTGAAGTAGGCCGCGTGCAGTCGGCCGATGGCGCCGAAGGCCCGCTTGCGGGCGCTCCACAGTTCGGCCCGTTTCCTGGGGTCCGAGCAGTGGCGGATGTCGCGGGCATGGTTGCGCCGGGCGATCGTCATCACCTGCTCAAGCTGCTCATCGAGCACCTGCTCCACGCCGTCGATCTCGATGAGCAGCAGCGCCTGGGCGTCGGTCGGAAAGCCGTAATGAAACGCCTCCTCCACGACGCGGATCATGCGGCCATCCATCATCTCCATCGACGTGGGCACGATGCCCGTGGCGATCACGTCGGTGACGGTCTTGCAGGCGTCATACGTCGAGCTGAACACGCCGTAGACGGTGCGGAAATGCTCCGGCCGCGGCGTCAGGCGGCACCACACACGCGTGATCAGGCCCAGCGTCCCCTCGCTGCCGCACAACAGACCCGGCAGGTCGGGGCCAAACCCGTCGTATAACTCGCCGCCGCTACGCACCACCCGGCCATCAGCCAGCACCATCTCGACACCCAGGATGTGGTTGCTGGTCACGCCATGCTTGAGCGTGTTGATTCCCCCGGCATTGGTCGCGGCATTGCCGCCGATGGTCGACGCCCGCTGGCTGGAGGGATCGGGGGAAAAGTGCAGCACGCCGCGTCCCTGCTCGATGCACAGGCGGGCCACCGCTTCGGAAAGGGCGGTATTCAGCACACCCGCCTGCACCACCGCCACGCGGCCATCCAGATCGATCGATTCGATCCGCGTCATGCGCACCGTCGAGATCACCACACCGCGGTCGAAGCTCACGCCGCCGCCCGCCAGGCCCGTGCCGCTGCCGCGTGGGACGATCGGCAGGCTGTGTCGCCCCAGCACCTTGACGCAGGCCGCGGCCTGGGCCGTATCGGTCGGCAGCAGCACCGCCAGGGGGATGCCCCTGGCGACGGAGAAGCCGTCGCATTCATAGACCAGCAGTTCGTCGCGATCCGTGAGGATGCCCTGATCGCCGAGGATGCGGCGAAGTTCATGGATGGCCGGGTGCGGCTGGGCGGCGGGGGCGTGGGGCATCGCCACGGCATGGTAGAAAGCCGAAGCGGCAAAGAAAAGCCACGCATGTCCGCAGCGGGCCGGGTAACGCCTTCCCTTTCAATGTCTTAGGGTGTCGACCGCGATGGGCGCCGCTTCACGGCTGCGTCTGGCCGTGGAAGCGGTGGCGTCGGGTCGTCTGGTGGTAGTGGTCGCGAACCTGGCCGTGCGAGGTGGACTGGCGGTCATAGGTCCAGATGCTGACATACTCGACACTTCCCAGCGACTGGCCGCGCAGAACCGTCGGGCCGTAGTCGTTGCGGTCGAAGTACCAGGGCAGGGTGTCCGCCGTCTCAGCAGCCGGCACCATCGCCAGCAGCGACGCCGGCCTGGCATCGATGGGGGCCACGGGTCGACGGTCCACGATCGCCGGCCGACCGCAGCCCGCCAGGCCGCCCGTCAGGCCAAGCAGGACGGCACTCAACGTGACAAGCAGCGTTCTGGATCGGCGCCGGCGCATGGGTCAACCCTCCGCGAGGGAGCCTGCGAACGGCCTGCCAGAGCCTGCCGCTGTGAACCCGACGCGGGGACGAATACGCTAAGACAATGATAGATGTGATGTTACCGGCCTCGCCCCGCTGCGGTTGGCCCTGGCCTGTCAGGGGCGGATTGCCGGGCATGTTGCCTGGGGGCAACGCAGCCGCCAGTCGCAGGCAACCCTTCAGCACTCACCCTCCGCCGCCTGCCGGCGACAGGGGTTACCCCAGGCTCGTGATGTGGGATGGGCATGTCGGCTGGGCACGTGGCCTGCACATCGCTATTCTTGTCGTCGTCGGCGCAGCCCCTGTCCGGCATTTCCCCGCCGCCGAAAGCCAGCACCCATATCCGGAGCACAGGACATGAACGTCAAGGCCTTGATCTCAGAGTTCATCGGGACTTTCGCCCTTACCTTCGTGGGCATCTCGGCCATCACCGCCACGGCCGGCGGGAATCTGGTCGCCATCGCGCTGGCGCATGGCCTGACCATCGCTGTGATGATCGCGGCCGTCGGCGGCATCAGCGGTGGACATCTGAACCCGGCGGTGACGCTTGGAGCTCTTGCCGGCGGTCGTATTTCCGCCGTCGGAGCCATCGGCTACATCATCAGCCAGTGCCTTGGCGCATTGGTGGCGGCCATGCTGGTCAAGGGTGCTTTCGCCGCGACGGCCCTGGAGGCGGTCAGCCTGGGCACGCCGCTTCTGGCCGAGAATGTGACCATCACCCAGGGCCTGATTCTTGAGTCCGTGGCGACGTTCTTCCTGGTCTTTGTGGTCTATGGCACCGCCCTTGACAAGCGCGGGGCTCAGCCGGCGGCGCTGTTCATCGGTCTGACCGTGACGCTGGGCATCCTGGCGATTGGCCCGATGACCGGCGGGGCGCTCAATCCGGCCCGCCACCTCGGCTCGGCCCTGGTGGGTGGGTATACGGCGAATCTGTGGCTTTACTGGGTCGCGCCCGGGGCTGGAGGCATCCTGGCCGGCCTGGTCTACCACCATCTGCTCAGCGAGCGGGGCCGAGCGGCCTGACGGACGGATTCGGTCACGGTGTTGACATGACCGCCTGAATCAGCGGTGGCGAGGGGAATCAGGATCGTCCACCGCGGTAGCCGCTGGCGGAGGGATCGCTGTGGTCGTCGGCCGGGGCGGCTGGGCCTTCGCGCAGGGCGCGCAGCTTCTGGGCCGCCAGTTCGCTGCGGTTGATCTGGGTGTCGCGGGGGAAGTCGAAGGAGAGTTTCACCTTGTCGCCGTGAATCTCGACGACGCGGATGACGCCCAGGGGTTGGCGGGGGTCGCCGATGATGACTTCCTCACCGATTTTTCGTGTCAGCGCGAGCATGGAGATTGGCTCCTTGAGCCGGCCGGCCTAACCGCCGGTTCCGCGACCCGCCGCGGCGTCGCCGCGATCAGGGTTCGCATCGGCATCCTGAGGTGCTCGGCTCGACCAATCGGGCGGCAGACGGCGATGGGCGACTTTTCGGACGCTGGCCCCTGGCCGTCGGCGACAACCCCGATCAGGCGTCGACCACCTGTTCGACACCGGTCACTTCGGGCACCAGGGCCCGCAGATTGTTCTCGATGCCCATGCGAAGGGTCATGCTGCTGGACGGACAGCCGATGCAGGCTCCGTGCAGACGAACCCGCACCACACCGTCCGCGGCGACTTCGACCAGTTCGAGGTCACCGCCGTCGGCCTGCACCGCCGGTCGAATCCGGTTGATCACACCGGCCACGCGGTCAAACAGGTCGCGGGAGGATTTCGTGTCGACAGGCTCGTCCATGGGCCTTGCCCCACAGGGTCCGAAATAAAGGAAATCCGACTCGGGAAACGACCTATGATACGCCCCAGGCTCTGTACTGGCCAGTGCGGCCGCGCGGCGTCCGCCTTCTGGCCATCTTGCGACCGCCGGTCGCCGGAGCCGCGGCCGGCCGGCCACCGCACGAGGCGGGCGTTTGACTTGGCTGTGGGGCGGTTCTATTCTCGGGCCGCTCGCGGGCGTTGACTGGCCCGGGAGCCCGGATGTGGCCGACCGGGCCTCGTTTTGGAGGCGGCGGCCATCGCCGCGAATGCCACCCTAGCTCAGTTGGTAGAGCACACCCTTGGTAAGGGTGAGGTCGTGGGTTCAAGTCCCATGGGTGGCTTGGAGTCGTCGGCCGCCGGCCGCCGCGGCAACCCCGCAGGCGCGACCGGGGCCGGGGAATGTCCACCTGTTTGAATGGCTGGGGGCCTTGGGTTAAACTGCCCGGCTCGCCAGGCGTCAAGCCGGGCGGATGTGCTGTCGCAGATGTTTCGCGGGCGGTCCGAGCCGGTCGGGCCGCCGCGGTCGGTACTTGAACCGCGTGAATCCACGGGCTGCTGAAACGGCTGGAACACACTACTTCGAACGCAATAGATGATCGTCCTGAACCCGGCTCCAACCGGCGAGCCCCCACCCAGGACACGGAGGTTGGCATCCGATGGCGAAAGGTGTCTTTGAACGTAAGAAGCCCCATGTGAACGTCGGCACGATCGGCCACGTGGACCACGGCAAGACGACGCTGACCGCGGCGATCACCGCCGTCCAGGGCGCCAAGGGCCTGGCGACATTCCGCGGCTATGACGATGTGGCCAAGGCCTCGGAGTCCGACGGCCGCCGCGACCCGACGAAGATTCTGACCATCGCCACCTCGCACGTGGAGTATGAGTCGGATCAGCGTCACTACGCCCACGTCGACTGCCCCGGCCACGCCGATTACGTCAAGAACATGATCACCGGCGCCGCCCAGATGGACGGGGGCATCCTGGTCGTGTCGGCGGCGGACGGCCCGATGCCCCAGACGCGCGAGCACGTGCTGCTGGCCCGTCAGGTGAACGTGCCCAAGCTGGTGGTCTTCCTCAACAAAGTCGACCTGGTCGACGATGCGGAGCTGCTGGACCTGGTTGAGCTGGAAGTCCAGGAACTGCTGGCCAAGTACAACTTCGAGGACGACACGCCCATCATCCGCGGCGCCGCCTTCCCCGCCCTGCAGAATCCCCAGGATCCCGAGAAGGGCAAGTGCATCCAGGAGCTCATGGAGGCCCTGGACTCGTGGATTCCGCTCCCGCAGCGCGAGACCGACAAGCCGTTCCTCATGGCCATCGAGGACGTGTTCTCGATCAAGGGCCGCGGCACCGTCGCCACCGGCCGCATCGAGCGCGGCGTGATCAAGGTCGGCGACGCGGCGGAGATCGTCGGTCTGCGCGACACGCAGAAGACGACCGTCACCGGCGTGGAAATGTTCAACAAGACCATGGATCAGGGTGAGGCTGGCGACAACGTCGGCTGCTTGATGCGCGGCATTGAAAAGACCAACGTCGAGCGCGGCCAGGTGCTGGCCAAGCCCGGCTCGATCACCCCGCACCACACGTTCGAGGGTGAGGTCTACGTGCTGACCAAGGAAGAGGGCGGACGGCACAGTCCGTTCTTCTCCGGCTACAAGCCGCAGTTCTACTTCCGGACCACCGACGTGACCGGTTCGATCGAACTGCTGGGCGGCGCGGAGATGTGCATGCCCGGCGATAACATCACCATCAAGGTCGAGCTGGGCAAGCCCATCGCCATGGAGGAGCAGGTTCGCTTCGCCGTGCGTGAAGGCGGCCGCACCGTCGGCGCCGGCGTGGTGACGAAGATCCTCGCGTAAACAGACGCGGGGACGGTGTAAGGTCAATCCATCGCGGTCGACGACCGGGATGAGGCGGGTGCGAGCGTCATGAAGACGTGCGGCCCGCGTCGTCCCGGTCGGCCGCGTCTGGGGCCGCGACCGTCAGGCGGCGCGGCGAGGGACAGCAGAGGCGGCCTGCGGGCCGACACACGCGGCCGAAGCGCCGCGGCAACAGGGCTCCTGGCCCAAAGGTGCAGGTCATGGCCAAGAAGAAGGCCGAAGCGGTCGAATACGTATGGCTGCAGTGCTCGGAGACCGGTGACCTGAACTATCGGACGCCGGTCAACGTGCGCGGCGGTATCGCCGAGAAGCTCAAGGCCGGCCTCAAGAAGTACAGCCCGCGCCTGCGCAAGCACACGATCCACAAGATCAAGAGAAAGTGACGCAACTGCGGTTTCTGATGCCGGATTTTCGAGAGGCTGTCTTCTCCAACCGACGCCATCAGGATCGGCAACCAGGAATCGAAAAGGGTCTTACGCCAGTAGCTCAATTGGTAGAGCAGCCGTCTCCAAAGCGGCAGGTTGGGGGTTCGAGTCCCTCCTGGCGTGTTGATGCGGGCAGGGGTCGAGGCAGGACGTCCGCAGCGCGGAGACCGGCGTCGTGCGGGCCTCGAAACGCTCGTGGGACGCCATGACAGGGAGACGTACGCGTGGCCTTAACGATCTACAAGAGCGGCCAGGGCAAATGGACACGACTGCTCACCGCCGTCGGCGCGGGCATCATCATCGTCAGCGGCACCTTCTGGCTCGGCGGCGAGATGAACGCCATCCCCGATCAGGCCAACCGCGAGCTGTGGAAGACGATCATGTTCGCCGTGGTCATGCTCGGCGGCGGGGCCCTGGTCTACTGGGTGCTCAACAAGCCCCGCATCGCCGACTTCATGATCGCCACCGAAACCGAGATGAAGAAGGTCAACTGGCCCAGCCGCCGCGAGATCGTCGGGTCCACGATCGTGGTGATCGTCGGGACGCTGCTGATGGCCCTGTTCCTCTTCGTCGTCGATCTGGGCTTCACGCAACTGTTCCGGTCGATCCGCATCATCGGCTGACCGCGCCGCCACGGGGCGGATGCCGCCGGGTCCGCTAGAATAAGCAGGCACTCGGGCGTCAGGCGGCCAGGCCGCCGCACGCCGCTACTTGAACGACGTCACACGTACGTCACCCGAAGGATGGTCGCCACGATGGTCGAGCAGGATCTGACCGAGAAGGCCCAAACCGATGAGCCGCAAGCCCAGGAGCCGGTTGCCCAGGAGGCCGCGCCCGAAGAGGAGCCGATGGTCAGCCCCGGCATGAACTGGTTCGTGCTGCGCGTGGCGTCCAACAAGGAAGATTCGGTGCGCGAGACCCTCTTGCGCAAGATCAAGATCGAAGGCCTGACCCACCTGGTCAACCGCATCCTTGTGCCCACCGAAAAGACCAAAACCATCAAGGCCGGCAAGCAGAAGATCACCGAAAAGAAGCTCTACCCCGGCTACGTGTTCGTCGAGATGAAGCTCGAAAACGACGGCCGCATCCCCCAGGACGTGTTCTTCCTCATCAAGGAGACCACGGGCGTGGGCGACTTCATCGGCACCGCCGGCCGGCCCAGCCCGATGAGCGTGCCCGAGATCGAGAAGATGCTCGAAGCCTCCAAGGCCCCCGAGGAAGAGCCGGCCGTCAAGATGGACTTCCAGAAGGGCGATCCGATCAAGATCAAGGAAGGCCCGTTCGAGAACATGGAGGGCACCGTCGACGAGCTGCTGCCCGACCAGGGCAAGGTCCGCGTGACGGTCATGATCTTCGGCCGGGCTACGCCGATCGAGCTGGAATACTGGCTCATCGAGCGGGCCGACGAGGCCTGAAGCCCCCGCCTGCCGACTCGTAAACGCCTGCCGCTGCCTTCGGGCGGCGGTTTTTTTTGCGCTTCGGGCCGGGGATTGCCCGATCAGACCTGTAGCCGTGCCGGCCGTGTGCCGATAACTGTTGCAGAGCCCCGTCCCTGCCCCACGGCTGACGCCGCCGAGTAGACGGTCATGAGCAGCTTCTCCGCCAACGCCGCCACCAGCGCCAACGCGGGCGTCGCTCAGACAGCCCACAACGCCCAGCAGCTCGCCCGCCAGCGCGATCGCCTCAAGGCCCACGAATCCCGCGAGGCCGATCGCCTCAAGCAGATGTTCGAACTGCGCCTGCTGGCCCTGGAGGAAGGCGAGCAGGAGCAGTCAGCCCTGCAGGTGCATGTCGACCGTCACATGCCCCAGCACGACAACCGTCCGCCCGCCGACAAGGTCGAATTGGCCGGCCGGACCCTTGACGATCCTGACGACCGGCAGGGCGCGGCCGCACCGAGCCGCCCGCAGGACGATCCCGCCGCCGTTTCGGACGATGACGAGGATCCGAAGCTCTACCGCCACCTCGACATCCAGGCCTGACCCGCCCGCCGTCACCGGCCTGTCTGCCGGCCGCGTTACAATCGGGCCATGCTGGTCGCCCTGATTGTCGCATCCACGCTTCTGGCCGTCGCCGCCCTGACCGCCGTCTGGCTCTACGCCGGCCGCCGCGGCCTTGTGGTGGAGAACCGTCGGCTCGCTGAAACGTTGCGCCAGGAGCAGGCCAAAGTCGAATCCCGCGACGCCGAGAATCGACAGATGGGCCAGGACATCGCCGCCCTGCGCGAGCAGATTCGCGGCGACGAACGACTGCACAAGGAGCTTGAAGAGCGCTTCAAGTCACTGGCCGCCGACGTGCTCAGGGTATCCAAGGAGGATCTGCTGCAACTGGCCACCGAGCGTTTCAAGGGCGAACAGGCCGAGGCCGGCAAGCAGCTTGAAACCCGCAAGAAGGAAGTCGAGGCCCTGGTCAAACCCATCGGCGACACGCTCGAGCAGTACCGCAAGTGGCTGGCGGACATCGAGAAAAACCGCGAGGGCGCGTACCACGGGTTGCGGCAACTGGTGGGCTCGATGAGCGAACAGCAGAAGGAGCTGCGCGATCAGACGGGCAAGCTGGTCAAGGCCCTGCGCCGGCCCGAAGCGCGCGGCAAGTGGGGCGAGCTGCAGCTTCGCCGCGTGGTCGAGCTGGCGGGTATGGCCGAACACGTGGACTTCGACGAACAGGTCTCCCTCGAAGGCGCCGACGGCCGCTCGCGCCCCGACATGATCGTCCACCTGCCCAACAACCGGCACATCGTGGTGGACGCCAAAGCCGTGATGGACGCCTACCTCGACGCCATCGAGGCCGACGGCGAAGAGGCCCGCGTCAGGCATCTGGATCACCACGTGCGTCAGATCGAGGCGCGTGTCAAGGATCTCTCCGGCCGGGCGTACGCGGAGCAGGTGGGTTCACCGGATTTCGTCATACTTTTCCTGCCGGCCGAGGCGTTCCTCTATGGGGCGATCCATCGCAAAGCCGACCTGATGGAAGCGGCCATGGAGCGCAACGTCATCATCGCCACGCCCAGCACGCTGGTGGCCCTGCTCAAGGCCGTCGCCCTCGGCTGGCGCGAGGAGCAGCTTGCCGAGAACGCCCGCAGGATCAGCGACCTGGGCCGCGATCTGCACAGCCGCCTGGCTGTCGCCTTCGGCCACCTGGCGACGCTGGGCAAAGGCCTGGAGCGCACCACCGAAACGTTCAACAAGCTGGTCGGCTCGGTGGAACGCCAGCTTGTTCCCGGGGCCCGCAGATTCGAGGAACTGGGCGTCGGGTCCGGCAAGACTCTGGACGACCTGTCGTCGGTCGACACCCTGCCCCGCGCGCCGAGTCTGCTCGCGCCCATCGCCGACGCGGACAACCCCGATCCCGCCTCCCCCGCTTAGCCGGCGATCAAAGATCGCCGTCCGTCGCCATCACGTCCCTGTCCCGCAGCGCACACCCCGCCCCCCGCGCCATCGCCGCCTCGCCTCAGAGCATCCCCGGCAGCTTTCTGTCCACCTCCGGGAAGTACCGACGGATCACCGAGCAGTCGAAGCGGCCCAGGATCATCTGCGGCGACTCGCGTTCGAGCAGAAAGGCGAAGGCCTTCTGCACCACCCGCTCGGGGGCGACGCGGCCGTGCGACCACAGATCGTAGTCCGCCCAGGACAGCGTCACGCGGTAATCGTGCCGCCGGCCGTCCTGCTGGACGGCGACCTCGTAGGTCCAGTGGTTGGAGCCTTCCACTTCGCGCTCGACAGTGATCTGGTGCGTCTGGGACATAAAGTCAGGGTGGGCTCACGAATCGGCGGCCGACCGGCGCGGCAGGCGATATCATAAACCATCACCCGAAGGCCGCGCGGATCCACGCCATGACGTTTGTGCTCGAAACCATACGACTGGGCCTCACGAACCTGCGTCTGCACAAGATGCGGTCGCTGCTGACGATGCTCGGCATCATCTTCGCCGTCGTCGCCGTGATCGTCATGGTCGCCATCGGCGAGGGCAACAAGCGCAAGGCCCTGGCCGAGATCCGCGCTCTCGGGGCCGACAACATCATCCTGCGCTCGGTCAAGCCGCCGGAGTCGGCCAACACCCAGCAGAGCGGTTCGGGCGGCTTCGTGCGCGCCTACGGCCTCAAGCGTGTGGACCTGCGCCGCATCGAGGACACCGTCGGCCTGCTTCGGGCCGTCGTGCCTTTCAAGAAGATCAGCGGCCGGGTGGTCTTCCGCGACCGCCAGTCGTCGGCCCTGGTGTTCGGCACGCTGCCCCTGCTCACCGATGTCAGCGCGGTCGCCGTGTCGCGCGGCCGTTTTCTCAACGCGCTGGACCAGCGCGAAGCCGCGCCCGTCGCGGTCCTGGGCGCCCAGGTGGCCAGCCGCCTGTTTCCCCTCGAAGACCCGCTCAACCATACCGTCCGCATCGAGGACCGCGCTTTTCGCGTGATCGGCGTGCTCGCGCCAGTCGGCGGCGACGGCGGACGCGGCGCGAGCCTGGCCGGCCGCGACCTGGACCTGGATGTCTACGTCCCCCTGCGCACCGCCGACAGCCGCTTCGGCGACATGGTCGTCCAGCGCACCCAGGGCAGCATGCAGGCCGAGCAGGTCGAGCTTTCCGAACTGATTATCAAGGTCCAGACGCAGGAGCAGGTGCCGTCCGTCGCAGCCCAGATCCAGCGCATTCTCAACGTCGCCGCCGCGCGCGACGACGTCAGCGTCGTCGTGCCCCTCGAACTGCTCCAGCAGGCCGAGCGCACCCAGCGCAACTTCAACTACCTGATGATCGCCATCGCCGGCATCAGCCTGGTGGTCGGCGGCATCGGCATCATGAACATCATGCTCGCCACCGTCACCGAGCGCACCCGCGAGATCGGCATCCGCCGGGCCGTCGGCGCGCAGCGGCGGCACATCATCGCCCAGTTCCTGGTCGAGACGACGGTGCTGTCGGTCTGCGGCGGGCTGGTGGGCGTGGGCCTGGGGTCGGCGGCGGTGCCGGCCTTTCAACTGGCCCGTACCGCCTTCCCCGAGTTCATGCGCGAAATCGCCCAGCCGAGCATCACGCTCTGGTCGGTGCTGCTGAGCTTCGCCGTCGCCGCCGCAACAGGCATCATCTTCGGCCTCTACCCGGCCGTGCAGGCGTCCAAGCAGGACCCCATCGTCGCCCTGCGCCACGATTGAGCCGGTCCCGGAAGTCCCCGCCTTTGCCAGGACGCTGACAGGCCGACGCCCCGCGTCGAAGCCGGTTTCCGGTCAATGCTGTACCTTATGCTGCGTTCCCGGCGGCTGCGGGCGGGTGTTGAGCGGCGGCGGTCGGGCCGGGACGACTCTGGAGGCGGTGCGACGGATGCCGACGCTGGACTGGATAGGCAAGGACGCGGTGGTCAACCATCATCGGCAGGTGCCGTTCCGGCTGCTGCAATGCGATCCGAAGCTTTCGGCCGGCGATCCCGACGCCGGCAACCTGCTGGTTCAGGGCGACAACCTTGAAGCCCTCAAGGCCCTGCTGCCTTACTACGCCGGGCAGGTCAAGTGCATCTACATCGACCCGCCCTACAACACCGGCAACGAAGGCTGGGCTTACAACGACAACGTCAACAGCCCCGAAATCCGCCGCTGGCTCGGCGAAGTCGTCGGCAAAGAGGGCGAAGACCTGAGCAGGCACGGCAGACAAGCGGGGTGTCAGTTTAGGCGTCCGTCCTGTACACTGATTCCTTGACCAAATATGTCACCGTTCCCCGATCAACTAGTCCTGTTTGAGGGTTTGTCTTCGCCTTCGCAACCGCGAGCACGGGTGGATACGTCATCGACGTTCGCAGGGAATTTCAAGCTCCCCGTTCATCGATGGTTCCGCTTCAGTGCCGGCTTTTCGGCAACATGGGCGCATTCGTTGATTCGAGAGGCGGGTGCCGCCAGGGTTCTGGACCCTTTCGCAGGATCCGGGACCACACTTCTCGCTGCGGAGGACGCGGGGGCCGAAGCGATCGGCGTTGAGGCTCATCCATTCGTGTATCGGGTAGCATCAGCAAAGCTGCTCCGGCGTTCAGACCCGGATAAGTTTCTTTGTTTTGCCCGTGCGGTGCGGAGCGCTGCAACACGGCGTAAGGGATCGACGCTGGGATATCCGCAGCTAGTTACCAAGTGCTATCCGCCCGCAGTATTGGAGGATTTGGATGCTTTGCGGGTGGCTGTGGAATTGGCGAGAGACGATTCGGCGCCTTGGCAACTCACGTGGATGGCTTTGGTTTGCATCCTTCGAGCATGTTCACCCGTTGGCACCGCGCAGTGGCAGTATGTCCTGCCAAACAAAGAAAAGAAGCGTACGGTACAGCCGTTTGCTGCATTTGACGCCATGATTGCGACGATTGCGGCGGATATGCAAACATCCGCTCCATCTCCGCCGCCAGCGCGCGTGTTCTTGGGCGATGCCCGCGAACTCACGGACGTTCCCACTGGGTGGGCCGAGCTCGTGGTGACTTCGCCTCCATATGCGAACAACTACGACTACGCTGACGCAACGCGCCTGGAGATGTGCTTCTTCCGCGAGATTACGGGTTGGGGCGATCTTCAGGAGGCGGTGCGCCGGTTCCTCGTTCGTGCGTGTGCACAGCACGTCCCGGAGCGTGCCGTTAATATGACGGAGATACTCGCGTCTCCCGAACTGGGGCCAATCCGCGGTCCGCTCTCCAGTGTTTGCCGCGAACTCGCAGAAGTCCGCAAAACAAAAGGTGGCAAGAAGACTTACCACCTAATGGTTGCGTGCTATTTTCAGGATCTGGCCCGAGTCTGGACAGCTCTCCGCCGTGCATGCGCCCCGGCGTCGCAGGTTTGCTTCGTGATCGGAGACTCTGCTCCCTACGGCGTCTATGTGCCTGCGGTCGACTGGCTAGGGGAACTTGCGATCGCTGCGGGGTTCAAGAGTTGGGAGTTCGAGCGAACGCGGGATCGGAACGTGAAATGGAAGAATCGAAAGCATCGCGTCCCTCTGTGCGAGGGCCGGCTTTGGGTGGAGGGTTGATTTTTGGCGCAATCCCCAACGCATCGTTTCGGCCAGATCGTCGGAGACGTTCTTGAAGCAGCCATCGAACGGCCACTTGCAGTGGTTGCGCAGCGCCATGGGCTTTACCTTGATCGTAAACACCCGCGTGCTGTGAGGAATGGGCGCTCCAAGGTCAGTTGGGAGGATCACAAGGGCAATCGACACGACCTGGACTACGTTCTCGAAGCTGGCGGCACAGAAGCGACAGTGGGATGCCCGAAAGCCTTCATTGAGATTGCGTATCGGCGCTACACGAAGCATTCACGGAACAAGGCCCAAGAGATTCAAAGTGCGATCTCACCGCTCTTTGACACGTATGCCCACGACCACCCATTTATTGGTGTCGTTCTCGCGGGCGTATTCACAGAGGGTTCGCTGACCCAACTCCGGTCGCATGGATTTAGCGTCCTTTACATGCCTTTCGATAGCATCGTCAGGGCGTTCGAGATCGTTGGCATCGATGCCTACTTTGACGAGGACTCCGAAGACGCGGACGTGCAGAAGAAAGTAGATGCTTGGAACGTGCTTCCCGAGCGATCGCGGATAAAGGTGGGTGATAAACTGCGGCGCATCCATTCTGACGACTTTACCCGTTTCGTTCGAGAACTGGAAAACTGCCTTACACGCTCTATCACATCGGTTTGTGTGCTTACACTTCACGGGCAAACGAAGGAATTGGCGAGCGTCAAATCGGCTATCGCCTTCATTGAGAGCTTCGAGGAGACGACCGTGGCAGGCGCGTTCGTCAGGTATGAAGTCAATGTTCGCTACTCGAATGGCGACGAGATTCGCGGTTCCTTTGAGACAAAGGCGGATGCCCTGAGGTTTCTTCGATCCGGAGCCTGAGGACAGAGCCTTTGGCCCAAGAAGACTGGTCGGACATGGCCGACAACTTGAGAGCAGGGATAGCATATAATGAGAGGGACCGGATGTATCGAGGGAGCCGCTGCCGCTGCACACGCGAGAAGACAAGCGCCGGGTCGGCGAGTTCTGGGCCGCTGCGGCTCCGGATCAACTGGCGTTCTGCTGGACGACGAAGGGCGACTACGCGCAGCGCCTCGACGAGGCTATAGGGCGTTTGACGAAAGCGTGAGGGGAAAGCGCCGGTGCGAAGCTGTGCGACCCGCAGGGCCTGTCGCTGGGGCCGGATGGTGTTCAGCGTCTCTTCAGCGCCAGCGGCATCCTGACGGCTGAAACGGCGAGAGAGTTTTTGTCGTGATAAGGGGTCGCCGCCGGACGATCGCTGGGAGCCAGACTGACAAGATCGCGGTGAAGATCACCCTTGGTGATCCCGCCTTCCCCTCGCCGGTGAGCTTGCGGCGAAGGCGGTCCGCGAATCTCCGCCCTGTTGATGCAGTCCACGCCCCGTCCGGGAAAAGGGGCCGCCGGCGGCCTTTCGCGAGGGGGTCGCGCGGGTCTGGATAACTTTCCCGGACATCTTTCCGCCGTTCCCGGATGTCTTTCCGTGTCTCCCGGACATCTTTCCGCCGCTCCCGGATGTCTTTCCGTGGCTCCGGAATGTTTTTCCGTCGCTCCCAAAGGTTTTTCCGCGGCTCCGGAATGTCTTTCCGTCGTTCCGGAATGTCTTTCCGCGGCTCCCGGACATCTTTCCGTCGCTCCCGGATGTCTTTCCGTGACTCCCGGACATCTTTCCGTCGTTCCCGGATGTCTTTCCGTGGCTCCCGGACATCCGGGAAGCTTCCAAAAACATCCGGGAAAGGCTCGCGGACCTCTTTCCGCCGGTCCCGAACGTCCGCCGAAGCCGCAGCGCCGCCCCCGGAACGTCCCAGAACATTCCCGCAAGCGTCCGGGTTGCGGGGGCAGTCCTTTGACGCTCATGGCAGCATCATGGGGCACGCTGGACGTTACGCGACGGGCTCTGAGTCTGTCACGTGGTTGGGGGGTGCGGCGAGCGGGCAGACCGCGAAGCGACGGATTGGGGTGGTCGGGACCTCAGCGAGGGGCGGCCTCACAATCTTGAGGGCCCTGACAGCTGCACGTCAGATGTGCTGCGACCACGCTTCGATTGGCTACAGCCTAGGAGGGACGAGCTGTCCCGCTGAGGCGGGCTCATCGGTCGCGGTGTCGCGTAGGAGGCGAAGCCGTGATTGGCCAAGCCGCCACCGCAAGCGCGGCCAGGCGCTTCTGGCGCTCGGCAATTTGGGCCTCGCCCCACTCACTCTCCTTCGCCACCTCCGATGTGAGGATAAAGGGACACGGGTCCAGGTAGGGTTTCTTCGTATCGAATGTATCGTTGCCCATCGCAACATTGTCGCCTCGCGCGATGAGAACCAGATTGCCAATCTTTCTGTGCAGTTTGTCAGTTGTCTCTTCATCAAGCCCCCACCCGGGTCCTGGATTCTTCGGCAGTACGTGCTCCAAATCGACCTTTTCGACATCCGCCTCGGGGACAAGAATCGCCTGACGAGTACCCCGTCTCGCCTGGTTCTCCAGTGCGCGTAGGTAGTACCGTGCCAGGTAGTTCCGCGACACACTCTGAACTGCAAACGCCTCCTCGAAGCGCGCATCATTTGGAGCCCGCTGCGCCATAGCGGCAGCAAGGGCTTCAGGTGAGCCCATCGTTCCGGCCTCTATGGATGCTGCTGTTTCAGCGTAGAACTTTTCGACGGTGCCGCTGCCAAACCCACCAGCAATCATAAAGCGCACCGACCATGAGATGCACATCGTGAATGCCGATGTCACATCCGATACATCGAACTTGCGGACGATCGACAGCAAAAGGGGCCGAATGCGATCTGCTTTCAAGTATCGTACAAGTACCTCGATGGCCTTACGTGTATCCTCGTTGTGCGCCCCCCAGTATGGATGGGCTGGATTGAGGAGGGCCACATACCGTGCAGCATCGTCTGATAGCGTTGTTGCATATTCAACAGCACGCGACGGAGTCTTCACCTGTTCGCGAATTTTCTTGTACAGTTCGGGTTCTTTCACATAGCCGGAATATGAGATGAACTGTTGGCGTATGTAGTCGAGCGCAATATCGTCATAACCGCTGGCTTCAAGGACACTAACCATGCCATCCCACTGTCGCTGCACCTCGGAGAAGCGCGCGCCGGCGAGGCCGTAAAGATAATTCTTTAGGAGGTCAACCTGCGAGAGCTTCAGTCCACGATCGTTGAGCGTCTCAAAGATTGTGAATGCACTGCTCGGGTCGTCGACGATGACAATAATGACAGTCGCATTGTCTCGCAAGTACATGATCCAGCGGCGCAGACGCTCGATCTGCTGATCTGCGCGTGGGGTATTAACGATAGCCCTGACTCGGTCCGCAGCTTGCTCCGCGGCCTGTTCAATCCTCTTATGGGAGGGCTTCGTGGCTTGAATATCCCGCCCAGGTTCACCGGGTCGCGCCAATATTCGGCCGACGAAGAAGTCGTTGTCGTCGTTGTTGAGAGACAGCTTGGGTTGGATGGAGTCAAGTTCCATCACATACGTCCGCAGATAGTTCTCCTCTATCATTTGGATCAGCTTGCCTTGATCGCCGTAGCTGAGGAGGTGGTCACGAATGGCGGCCAGGAGAATCATGGTGGTGGCCAATCGCTGTTGGCCGTCTGCAACATGCAAGAAGTCGTCGCCACGCGTGAAGACCATTGTGCCTAGGAAGTATTCAGTGGCAGGATCGTCGACGGCCTGCTCAATGTCGTTGAGGAGGTCCAAGACATGGTCCGCCTCCCACTTGTATGAACGTTGGTTGGGGGGGACGCGCAGAGTGTTCTGGTGGAGGACGGTGGCAATGCCGCGGTCGAGGAACTCTATTTTGGTGCTCATGGTGTCCTCCGAAGGTCGCGCCAGAGGGGCGTGCATGATGGGCCATTGTAGCGTGGCCGGGGCGGAGGAGGTTTACGGGGATGGTCCGCACGGCGGGGTCTACGAAGGCCGCACCGGGGTGAAGCAGCCATTAAGGTGGTGGTGTGTTGGTCGGCAGAGGCGATGTCGGCCTTTCGCTGCGCCGCGGGGCGGGTATATGAAGATCACAGACGCGCGAGGCGGGCGACTGTTCGTGAGCAGGGAAAAATGTGTCAGCGAGCACGGCGACCCAAGCGGAGCGCCACGCCCGTCCTACATCGCCTGCTCCATCAGGTCCGTCTCGGTCACCTTGCCGGCAGCGCTGATCTTCAGCGTCCTGATCTCGAAGGCCCCAAGTCGCACACGGCGTCGGCCCAGACCGATCGCCGGGATGCTCAAGTCCGTGGTGGCTTTGCGATCCGAGGGATTGAACAGCCGCACGACGTGCCCCCGGCCGCGCTGCGCCGGCTTGAAGGCCGCCACCTGCACCTGATCGTTGCTGACCAGCGGCCCGGCCTTCGCCCGCTGCCCGCCGCCTGACGGAAAGAAGCACAGGCCCATCGGCTCCTGGTTCAGCAGCCGCGACTCGCCGTCCACGGCCGCGAGCCTCTGACGCACCGGCCCGGCATTGACCGCGAAGCGGAACACGCGCTCGCCCTGGTCGATGCGCGGCAGGAAACGATCCTGCGGCACCAGCGGCCGATCCATGATCGGATGCACGCAGTAGCCGGCCGAGCGCAGCAGCGACGGCCGCACCACGCCGTCGCGCAGATCGCAGCCGTACGTCCCGTCGTTGATGATGCTCAGGGCCATATCGGCCTTGCGGCTTGTGGCCGCAACCCACTGCTGGGCGACGGCCTCGGCGCCGTCGGTGGTCAGGTCGTTGCGCCCGTAACAGGTCTGCCCCACGAAGGCCGCATCTTTGGCCATTGACTTGCTCAGCGGCAGGGCGAGCTTCAGCAGGCGATTCTTCTCCTGCCAGAAGACGCGCACGATCACGCCGACCTGCGTGCCGTGGCGCGGCAGCAGGTAGTGCTGGCAGATGGCCGACTGCCCGTATTTCAGCAGCACCTCGACCACCGCCCGCACGTCGCCGTCTTCGATGATGTGCACGGCCGGCAGGGGCTTGTCTTCCAGACCGGCAAACCGGCCGGCCTCGGCGGGCTTCATCAGGGTGAAGCGGCCTTCGACCGGGCCGAAGCTGCTGACGTCCATCCGCCACGGGTCCGGGTTGTCCTTGAGGACCAGCGGCGCCAGGGCGCCGGGGGCCAGGGCGTCGCGGCCATGCACGCGATAGCGATCGATCAATCCCGTCCGCCTGTTGATCACCACGTCCAGCCCGTCGGCATTGCGGAAGCGGATCTTGCCGCCGCTGGCCTTGAGCCGTCGCGCCGGCGGCCGGTCGTGCGTCTTGAGCGTGCAGTTAAAGCGGCTGACTTGCGAGGGCTTGAGCGTCGCACGGAACACCACGCGCTTGCGCCAGTCGAGGGCCAGCGTGCTGTTCTCTTTCTCCAGTTGCGAGGGCACGACGCGGCCCGCCTCGTCGTGGACCGTCGGCACGGTCCATTGCAGATCGGCGTCGTAGACGAAGTTCGAGGGTTGATACTCGCACGCAACGACCGCCTCGACTTCGTGCGGATGCGGGTTGTAGACCAGCAGCGGAATCTGATCGCCGGGGCACTTCTTCTGCCCGCTGCTCAGGGCCAGCATCGACCGCAGCTTCACGCGGCTGAGAATCTCCAGGCCATGGTCCATCCGCCGCAGCGATGACTGCTCGACCGGCTGTACCGACGACCCGGGCAGAATGTCGTGGAACTGGGCAAAAAGCAGGTCTTTCTGCGCCCGCGTCAGTTCATCGCCGGCATCGGGCATCAGCTTCTGCGCCGCGGCCGCCGTGGCCATGGCTTCGGTCGTGAAGTATTCGTTCTCCAGCCGGCGATACGTCTGCTTGATTCGCGACATCGACGTATAGCAGCCGATGAAGATCGGGTTCAGCCCACGGGCGAGCTTCGGCAGCTTCATCGTGCCGCGCCTGACTTCCGCCCGCACCTGCTTGAAGTAGGCCTCCGGCGTGGAGTGGCGGATGTCCAGCTCGCGGGCCTTCTGGCGGATCATGGCGGACAGGTCTTTGAGGTCAATGCGCGACGGTCCGCCGCCGTGGTCGCCCATACCCCAGAGTACGAACGCGCACGGCCGGCCCTTGTAGTCGACCAGAAGCTGCTCGACCTTCTGCCGCGCCTGGCCGCGCGGCGAGTTGTACATGTTCCGGGCCCGGCAGTTGATGACCGACGAGCCGTCGAAGCCGACCCATTCGTAGTTGTCGGCCGGAAGCGGGAAACGGTCCATGGGCGGGCGGCAGTAGATGTAGCTGTCGAACCCGCTGCGGGCCATGATCTGCACCAGCCCCCGGCTGTGGCCGAAGCTGTCGAAGTTGATCGCCGTGGTCGGCCGGGCGCCGAAGTGCTCGGCGAAATACCGCCGGCCTTCGAGAATCTGCCGCACCAGCGCCTCGCCGCCGGGCATGTTGCAGTCCGGCTGCAGGTACCAGCCGCCCATGATGTGCCACTTGCCCTGCTTCACGAGCTTCGCAATGCGCCTGAACAGGGCCGGCTCATACTCCGCGACCCATTCGTAGAGCACCGCTTCGTTGTGGTTGAACACGAAGCCGTCGAACTGCTCGCAGAACTCGGCCGCCACGCGGAACGTGCTGACCGCCTCGGCCGCGCCTTCCTCCCAGTCCCATTGCCAGACGGGGTCGAGGTGGGCGTTGCAGATCAGATGAATGGTGGGTTTGGCCATCTTCGACACTCCTGGCGTCTATGCCCCGGCGATGCGCGGCATGCGCGTCGGCTCGCGCTTGATCTCGGCGTTCATGAACTGCCGCAGCAGGTCGGCCTTCACGGCGGCGTAGTTCGGGTCGTTGAAACGGTTGCGCAGCTCGTGGGGATCGTCCTGCAGATCGAACAGTTCGCCCCAGTCGCGGTCGCGGTAGAGCGTCAGCTTGTAGCGCTTGTTGACGAAGGTACGAAGGTGCACGCGCGTCGGATTGTGTCGGTTCTCGACGATGGCATGGTCGCGCACGTGTGGCGCATCCGCATTGCCAGTCTCGGCCGTCCACGTCGGCACCTGGCTGAGGCCCTGCATCCAGCCGGGGATCTCGCCGCCGGCTGCGTCGATGAAAGTCGGGGCCAGATCGACCAGCGACTGAATCGCATCGCTGCTCGCTCCCGCCGCCACGCGCCCCGGCCAGCGCACCAGGAACGGCAGGCGGATCAGGTCTTCGTAGTGGAACGGCCCCTTGGCCATCAGGCCGTGCTGGCCGAGGAAGTGGCCGTGATCGGTCGTGAAGACCACGATCGTGTTGTCGGCCACGCCCAGCTCATCCAGTGCATCCAGTGTGCGGCCAATCTGCTGGTCCATGAAGCTGATCATGCCGTAATACGTCGCCATCGACCGTCGAAGCAGCGCCTCGTCGTGCAGATGGCTGTGACAGCCGTGAGCGTGGTGGCCGCCCGGCTCGTTGTGGAACTGCGACCAGTCGGCCTTGGGGTCGCGCGTCATGGCGTACGTCGGCGGCATAGGGTCGAACTCGCCGCTGACGTACTGGCCGATGGGCATGTCGGCCGGGTCGTACATACTCGCCCACGGATCCGGCACGGCATAGGGCGGGTGCGGGTCGGGATGGCTGGACCAGCAGAAGAACGGCTGACCGCGCTCGACGGCCGCCTTCATGTTGGCGATGGTGCGCTCGGCGATCCACGTCGTGTAGTGCAACTCGGCCGGCAACGGCCACGCGCCCGGCTCGCGACCGCCGACGATGCCGGGGTCGGTCTTCAGCGCCTTGGGCCCCGGCTTGCCTGACACGTCGTAGAAGTAGTCGGCCCAGTCCTTCAGGCCGTGCTCTTCGAGCCAGATGGCGTAGTGCTGGCCGACGTGCGATTCGTCGGTGTGCATGCGGGCCGTTTCGACGTGGCGGAAGCCATACCACGGGCCGTGGAACTGACGCCAGTAGTTCAGATCGCGCAGGATCGGCTGGCACTCTATTGACTCGCTGCCCGGCCGCGAAGCCAGCGGCTGAAAGTGCGCCTTGCCGATCAGCGAGGTCATGTAGCCCTCATCGTGCAGCGCTTCGCCGACGGTCGGCATGTCTTCGGGCAGCTTGACGCCGATCGTCCAGCAGTGATGCAGCGACGGATACATGCCGGTGATGATCGACGACCGCGACGGCGAGCAGACGGGGTTGGGGCAGTACGCCCGTGTGAAATTGGTCCCTTCCCGGGCCAGCCGGTCGAGCGCCGGCGTCTGGATGCGCGGGTTGGCGAAGCCCAGCGTGTCGTAATGCTGCTGGTCGGAGGTGATGAACAGAATGTTGGGGCGGTGGGGCATGACGGGCACTCATGGATGCGGCGAGAACGAGAGTCTATCGTCCCATCGCGCCTCGATCCGCTCGACGGCTTCGTTGAGCAGGCGTTCGGCTTCGTCGCCGCGTTTGCGGGCCAGCATATCATGCGCCCGCAGGGCGATCGGCCCGCCGCCGCGGGGTTTCTCGCGGAAGTGCTGCACGTCCATGAGGCCGGCCCGCCATGCGAGCAGGGCGGTCAGCAGGTCGTCGCGCAGGCCGCGATGCTCGGCGCTTTCATACAGGTTCACGCGCTCCAGCGGGTCGGCTGCGCGGTCGAACAGTCGGCCGCCGCCGTCGTCAAGGTAATACTCCAGCTTCCAGCGCGTGGTCGCCAGGGCGCACGACCGCATGATGCTGGCGACGGCGCAGCGTCGGGGTGACGGCTGGCCGTCCCGAGCCGGGCGGAACAGATCGAAGCCCTGCACATACGGCGAATCGATCCCGGCCGCGCCGAGGATCGTGGCCGTCAGGTCGGTCCAGACCGCGAAGTCGCGGCGCATTCCGGCGGCGAGCGTGCCCGGCATGCTCAGGATCAGCGGCACACGCCACGAGCTGTCATACCAGTTGTGCTTGTCGTAGAAGCCGTGGTCGTAGAGCGTGATGCCGTGATCGGAGGTGAAGATGACCAGTGTGTTCTCGCGCAGCCCCGATTCATCGAGGAACCGCACCAGTCGGCCGATCTGATCGTCGCAGTAGGCGCACAGGCCGTAGTAGAGCCGCCGCTTCGCGTCGATGACCTGCATGTTCGCCTTGCCGCAGGGCATCGGGTCGAACGGCCGATTTTCCCCGCCGTGGGGCGGATCGTCCAGTCCCAGCAGCTCGCGCAGCGCCGGCGGATGGCGCCGGGCCTCACCCTCGACATAGTTCAGCGGCGGCAGCGGTCGATCATCGAAGAGCGTCGCCCAACGCCCCGGCGGATCGAGCGGATCGTGCGGGCTGTACATCGAACAGAACGCGAAGAAAGGTTTGCCGGGCTGCTCGCGCCGCGTCTGCTCGATGCGCTCGATCGTGCGATCGACCAGGAACGCCTCGCAGAACAGGTCTTCCGGCACGGGGTTGGGGTGGTCGGTCGCCCGTGCAAAGCCGTGTTTCTTCAGGTGCTGGCCGTAGATGTCGTCGGTATTCTTCGACTTCTCGCCGCGTGTGGCGTCGTTGATGTGGAAGCCCGCGGGAATCAGCCCGAAATGCGTCTTGCCGACCATGATGTTGACGTAGCCGGCCTCGGCCAGCAGGTCGGGGTAGACCATCACGTCGGTGCGCCGGTCGATGCCGTTCTCGATCGCGCCGTGGATCGGCGTGTGCAGCCCCGTCAGCAGACAGCAGCGGTTGGGCCCGCACACCGGCGAGGCGGCGTGCGCCTGCGTGAACAGGACGCCCTGGGCCGCGAGTCGGTCGAGGTTGGGCGAGACGGCGAAGTCGCCGCCCATGCACGCCAGCGAATCGCACCGCTGCGTGTCCGTGGTGATGAGCAGGATGTTGGGTTGATCAGGCATGGTCACTGGCTGGCCGGGGGATTGAAGAACCGCCATGACGCCAAGGACGCCAAGAGAGGAAGGATACAGGTATGGGGCGGGGCCTGCATCGGAACGTCCATCGCCATACGTCACCTGGTCAGAACGAGTCGCTTGATCCCTTGTTTGAGGACCGGAACGTTGAAGTTGATCAGCAGGCCCAATGATGGACCTGCCGCGCGCAGGTAAGACAGCACCTGGGCGGTATGGATCGGCAGCAGGGCCTCGACCGCTTTCAGTTCCACCACGACGCTTGCGCCCACAAGCAGGTCGAGCCTCTGGTGGCCGACGGGCTGTCCCTTGTATGCAAGTGCGATGGCAACCTGACGTTCGTATGGCAGTCCGCGAATTCCCAGTTCGACCGCCAACGCCTCTTCATGCGTGCTCTCAAGAAATCCCGGACCCAACACGCGATGCACTTCAATCGCCGCGCCAATCACGTCGCGGGCGATCTGGTCCACAGCCTGGTTCGGTTCCACACGCATCGCCTTGGCGTCCTTTGCGTCTTGGCGGTTCATCCCGTCTACGCAAGCCGGAGCCGACGGTTTACGACAGGGGGAAGGCGACAATCTGCCTCGGCTCCTTGACCCGCAGGACAAACCATGTCAGGGCGACCACGCTGAAGCCCAGCGACACGGCGAACAGCCCGGCCAGTCCGGTCTCCTTCGCCAGCACGCCCGCCAGCAGCGGCGCTGCGATGTTGACCGGCGACATGACCAGGTTGCCGACGGTGATGTGGGCCAGCCGATGATCGTGCGGACAGGTCTCGAACATGAGGTTGTAATGCGACAGGAAGCCGGCCGCGCTGCAGAATCCGGCCAGCAGATAGGCCCCGTAGCAGCTCACCGGCCCGCTGGTGGTCAGGAGTACGACGAGGGTGAGCGTCTGAACGCTGATGCCCAGCAGCACGCCCAGGCGGTGGCCGAAGCGGTCGCCCAGGCGGCCGAGGACCAGGTGGGCGACGGCGGTGCCCACGGGCAGGGCCGCGCCGGCCGCGACCACGAACCCCGGCGTCAGGCCGCCTCCTTGCGCCGATGTGTAGTAGCGATAGATGAACGGCAGCATGCAGAAGCCGAAGGTCGCGAGCATGCGGCCGATCAGAAACGAGCGGAAGTTGTGGTCGCCCAGGCTCTGGCGGAAGCGGCGCAGCAGTTCAGACGTGACAGGTCGTGACGAATCCGTCGGGTCGGTTCGAGCCGGGTCGTCGACGAAGGCGAAGATGAGGATCGACACCACGGACAGGACGCCGGCCGCCATGTAGAGACCGGCGAACACCTCGGGCGTCGGCTGCTCGCCTATGATGCGTCCGGCCGCGCGGCTGCCCAGGATGCCCGCCAGCGCTGCCGCACCGAACGTGATGCCCATCGCCATGCCCCGGATGCGCGTGGCATACAGGTGGGCCAGCCAGTCCATCCACACCGCCATGATGACGCCGATGGCCAGTTGAAACATCGCGTATGAGCCCAGCGCCAGCCAGCGCGTGGCGACGGGCCCAAGACGGTCGGACAGCAGCGACACCAGCCCGATGCCGAAAATGAACGGAATGGCCGCGTAGATGTGCCAGGCCACAAGCTGCGCTTTGCGCCGCCGCTTGGAATAGAACAGGTAGACGCCCAGAACCTGCGGGAGGATCGAGCACGCCGTCTCCGCCGCCGTGATGCCCCCGATCATGCGTTCCCCCGCCCCGTGGGAGGTCAGCAGCGCGGTGAGCACCGTCGCCGGCATCGTCAGGAAATAGGCGAAGCCCCATGTGCCTTCGCCCACGGCCGTGAGCGACACGTTGCGCCGATCGCGCGGCGTCCACCGCTTGTCGGCCGCGGGCGGAGCCTGGTCCGACAACATGGGCTGGATGGCCGAAGAGTCACGCATGGCACAAACCTTCGCTGCCGCGCCAGGACCGCGGGATCACTCGGCGATTTTCAGCGCCGCTTTGTTGATGTTGACGCCCGCCGCCGCGCCGATCCGGGCGAATTCGTCGATCTCCGCCTCGATGAAGATCAGGCCGCCCGCCTTTTCGCTGCGCTGGGCCGCATTGTGCTCGATCTCACCGGGCAGGATGCAGCGGCCGGTATCGCGGTTGCCGTGGCCCATGATGTCGTCAAGCACGGCCTTGAGGTTCCTCGCCCGATCGCGGCCGGCCGCGAAGGCGCCCGCACTGATCGCATCGGGATGGATCACATGGAAGAAGAAGTTGGGCGTGGTCTTCTCGCCGGGACCGGCCTGCTGCGGGCGCGAACGGAGGGTCGGCAGCGAGCCGCCGATCATCGCGGCCACAAGCTCGTTGATCAGCGACAGGCCGTAGCCCTTATGCATGCCGAACGGAAGCAGGGCGGCGACGGCGTTCGGATCGGTCGTGGGCTGACCGTCCTTGTCCACCGCCGCGCCGGGCGGCAGGGGCTTGCCCTCGCGTTTGAACTGCTGGACGCGGCCCATCGCCACCGTGCTTGTCGCCCAGTCGATGACGATGGGGAAGCCGACCGCGTCCGTGGTGGGAAAGCCCCACGAGTGCGGGTTGGTGCCCAGCGTCGGGAACCTGCCGCCGAAGGGCACCACCTCGGCCAGCGCGGCCGTGCAGTTGGTGTATGCGATGTAGCCCTTTTTCGCCGCGTCCATCACATACCCGCCGCCCCACAGGTAGTGAAACGCCTGGTCCACGCTGACGATGCCCACGCCGTACTGATCCGCCAGCTTCATGGCCGTGTCCATCGCCTCGAACGCGACGGCCTGGCCGAGCTTGCGGTTGGCGTTCCAGGTCTGGGCGGCGGCGAAGCGACCGGGCTGCTTGACGATGGCGGCGCCGGGCACGCAGCCGGGACTGACCTTGTTGCCCGAGCCGAAGTGGTCGTCCAAGTGCAGGGCCTTGAGGGCGTTGTGCGTCTTGATGCCGTGCCGCGCCGCGAGTTCGCAGAAGCGGGCGGCCTGCCGGGCTTCGTCGGCGGTGAAGCCGCGCTGCCGGTAGGCGGCTTCGACGATCTGGTTGTGCAGCTCAACGGGCAGAACGCATTCCATGGCGGGAGTCTCCGGGCGGACTGGGGGCTGCGGCGATCGGCGGGGGGCTGCGATCGCGGGCGGGGCAGTTTATCAGTTTGGGCCGACCGGGCCTGTTGGTGGATTGGCGAGGAATCGTTAAAGTCGGCGGTCCCCAGCTCCCGGTCCCTGGTCTTGGGGGCCGCGGGCACAACCAGGAGAGACGGCGATGAAAGGTCCGGGCATTGTTTTCACCGGCAAGGATCAACTCGAGGTGCAGGATCGCGAAGTCGGCGACCCCAAGGCGGGCCAACTGCTGGTCGAGGCGCATGCAAGCCTGATCAGCACCGGCACCGAGTGCATCTGCCTGGGACGCAAGTTTTCGCCGGGCACCGGTTGGGATGGCTGGGTCAAGTATCCGTTCTATCCCGGCTACAGCCTGGCCGGCCGGGTTTTGAAAGTCGGGCCCGATGTGCAGGGCTTTGCCGTGGGCGATCGCGTCATGTCGGCGTGCCCGCATGCGCGCTATGCGCTGGCGGATCCCGTCCGCACGGTGAAGATTCCCGACGCCGTGCCGGCCGAGCAGGCGGCCTGGGGCACGCTGGCGTACATCACCCAGCACGGCTTCCGCCGCGGCGAAGTGCGCCTGGGCGAGAACGTGGTGATCGTCGGGGCCGGTCTGCTGGGCCAGCTTGTGACGCAGTACGCGGCCATCAGCGGAGCGGGCAAGGTCATCGTCATCGACACCGCCGACCAGCGCCTGGCGATGGCGGCTGCTCACGGCGCGACCCACACGCTCAACATGCCCGTGGACAAGGCCAAGGCGCAAGTCGATCAGCTCACCGACGGCAAGGGCGCGGAAGTGGTCTTCGACATCACCGGCCACGCTGCGGTCTTCGCCGGCGCCCTGGGGCTGGTGCGGCGCTTCGGCCGGCTCATTCTTGTTGGTGACACAGGTACGCCCGAACAGCAGCACCTGATCCACGCCGTCATCGGCCGCGACATCACCATCCGCGGCGCCCACGACACCAACGCGCCCATCGACGCCACCGACTTCACGCCCTGGTCCAAGCGGGCGATGACGAGTCTCTTCTACCAGTTGATTGTCGATGGCCGCATCCGTGTGGGCGACTTGATCACGCACCGGTTCGCCGTCGAGGACGCCCAGGCCGCCTACGACCTTCTCACCGGCCGCCGCGAACAGGCCATGGGCGTGGTCTTCACCTACGGCACGGCCGGCAGCCCCCAGACCGGCGGCAGCGGGATCTGAACGGATGACGTTTTGTCGGGCTGCTCCTGCGGAGGTTGCGGCTCGACCACCGTTTCGACCACGACCGCGCCCGGTGAGCCGATATCCTCGCCGTCGAAGATCGCCGTGCGCCGATTGACCCGTGCGCCGTGGCGGCCGACGGTGCTGCGCGCCCAGGCGCTGCCGGCATCGTTGGCGGCGACGCTGAAGTGGCCCGGCAGCAGGTAGATGCTCGGCCCGTCGGGACGCGCCGGCGGCCAGGGTTCAGTGGCCTCATAGTTCACCGCGTCCGCTTCGCTGCCGTCGGCCCGCTGGAGCGTGAGCAGTTCATTGACGGCATCCGGCCGGTTCGCGAGATTGAACTGGTTGGGTCGGCCCCAGTTCGACAGACGGGCCACCCGCACCTCCGCGCCCCACGCTTCCTGAAAGTCCGCCTCGGTCAGCGTGTCGGGAATCAGCACCAGCACCGCCCCCGGCGCCAGGGCGACGCCTTCGGCCAGGGGCCCGGTGGCGGCGTCTTCATCCACCAGCCGCCACCCGGCCAGGTCCACCTCCGCCATCCCGGTGTTGACGATCTCCACCCATTCCACATCGTTGGGCGATGATTCATCGCTGGCGGGGTTGTACATGATCTCGCAGATCAGCACGTCGCCGCACGCGGGCCCCGCCGGGACGACGGTCCACAGGACAGCCATAAGGGCGGCGCCAAGGCGGCCGACACGCAACGAGACGTTGTGGTGCATGATCATGTCCCAGGTGGTCTGATGAAGCGATTGTGGACGCTGGCCCATCTTAGTCACCGCACTTGCCCAGGGTTTGCGGGCTGGTCACACTGGCATCCTTCCATGGCCGACGACCGCCACAGTCTGACGATCGCTCTCGGCCAGTCGCTGCTGGGGCGCCTGGCGGCGCTGGAATCCGCCGCCGTCCTCCACGGCCAGCGCGTCGCGGCGCGAATGTCGCAGCGGCGTCGCTTTCCGCCCGTGGACTTCTACGGCAACCAGACCACGCCCGGCGGCCTGCGCGGCCATCAGCACGCCTGGCCGGAGCTCGCCCTCGTGCTCGACGGCCGGCTGCACATGGGCATTGGATCCCAGGTTTACGAGGCTCGGGCCGGTGACTGGCTGGTGCTGCGGCCGAATGTCCCCCACGGCGAGTGCGCGATCCAGACGGGGCGGTCGTACCAGCTCTTCTGGTTCGTGCTGCAACCCAGCCTGCTGCGCGTCCACCTCACGCGGTTCTCGCGGGCGGGGGGGTACCAGGTGGTGGCCTGGGCTGAGGTGGGGCGCCTGCCGATGTCGCGGGCGGCCGACGGGCGCTGGCTGATTGAGCAGCCCTGGGCCAGCGGCTTCGAGGCTCGCCTCGAAGCCCGCCGCCGCCTGCTCGCCCTGGTCAGCTACGCCCTCGAGCGGCTCGCCGAGCCGTCCGCCGCCCGCCCCCCCGAGCACCCCGCCATCGCCCGCGTGCGCCAGATCATCGCCCAGAGCCCGGGCAGGCCGCCGCGACTGGTGGAACTGGCCGCAAGCGTCGGCGTTTCGCCCAACTACCTTTCCAGCCTTTTCGCCCGCGAGATGCGCACCACCCTCCGCCAGTATGCCGACCAGCAGCGCATCGATCTCGCGAAGCAGCAACTGCTCGACCCCGCCCGGCCCATCAAGCAGGTCGCTTACGCCCTGGGCTTCGCCGATCCGTACCATTTCAGCAAGGTCTTTCATCGCGTCACGGGCGCCAGCCCCAGCGCCTTTCGCCAGGCCGCTCGCGAAAGCGGCGACATGGCTTCGTAAGTTCAGACATGGCCGGGCCGACCGCGGCGCGGCATGATGATTTCTAGAACACCGGTGCAACAGAACAGCGGTGGGACAAATCATTTGGTGGGGCGGACGTCCCGCCCGTCATGCGCGTCGGCCGAGACGGCCGAACCACCGCTTAACAGCCGCACTTGGAGCCACCTCATGCCCGCAACCTCTGAACTGGCAGTCTTCGGCGGCGAAAAGACCGTCACCCTCGGCGGCCCCGCCTGGCCGTACTTCAGCGACGCCGAGATCGAGTTTGTCCGCCAGTCCATGATCGACAGCCGTGGCGACTGGACCCTCGCCTGCACCGCGGCCGTGGGCGGCTGGGCGACGAAGCTGGAGGAGCACTTCGCCAGAGTCATCGGCCGACGCCACGCCATCGCCACCGCCGGCGGCGGGCCCGCTCTGCACATCGCCTGTCTGGCAGCAGGTGTGCAACTCGGTGACGAGGTCATCACCACGCCTTATTCCTGGGGCCAGACGGTCTCGTGCATCCTCCAGGCCGGCGGCGTCCCCATCTTCGGCGATATCGACCCGCGGACCCTGACGCTCGACCCGGCCACCATCGAGCCGCGCATCACGGCGCGCACCAGGGCCATCGTGCTCGTCCATCCTTTCGGTATTCCCGCCGACATGGACGCGATCATGGCCATCGCCCGCAGGTACAACCTCAAGGTCATCGAGGACTGCGCCCAGGCGCAAGGCTCGCTTTACAAAGGGAAGCCCGTCGGCTCATTCGGCGACTTCGGCTGCTTCTCCATCGGCTCGGGCAAAAACCTCGCGGCCGGCGACGGCGGCATGTTGCTCGTCGATGACGATGAGCTGTTCGAGCAGGCTCTGCTGGCGGGCATGCATCCCGCCCGCCTGTTCCCGCAGATCAAGAGCCAAGCCAACCAGGCCCGCATCAGCAGCCTCATCTACACCTACCGCATCAACGCCTTCACCGCCGCCCTCGCGTACAAGCAGTTCGAACGCCTCGACGAAAACAACGCCTGGCGCCGCCGCAATGCCGCCTACCTGCAGAAAGCCCTGGCCGGCATCCCCGGCATCCGCGCCATCGATCTGCCGGCCGACCGCGATCCCGCCTGGCATATCCTTCCATGGACCTTCGCGGCCCAGGATTTCGGCGGCAAGGTGTCACGCACCCAGTACCTCAAGGCGCTGCAGGCCGAGGGCGTGCCCATCGGCGGGCCGTATGTCAGCCGCCCGATTCACACGCTACCGGTCTTCCGCGACAAGCAGTGGTGGCTGGGCGACGGCTATCCCTGGAAGGCCAACCCGCGCGGCGACAGCATCACTTACAAGCCCGGCGACTGCCCCGTCGCGGAGATGCGATCGGCCGAGCTGGACATGACCATGGGCGGCGGAAGCTGGTGGCGGGACGTGACGGCGATGCTCGATCAGATCGCCGAAGCCTTCCGCAAAGTCACCGCCGACCCGGCCCGCCTCGCGGAGATTGAGGTGCGTTGAGCGTACCGGCCCTGTGCGGCGTGCGTTGCCGCGTGAAAGCCCGGGGCGGTTCGGAACCCAATGGGCCGATGGTGTCGATCGGCACATTCCGACCGACGCGGGTATCCTCTTGGGTGTTGGTCGGTTCCCCCACGCGATGACCGCACGGGCCGCGCTGCCGATGTACAAGCTGCTGCTGATTCTCCGCTACCTTCGCCGCAAGCTCGCGCCGCTGTTCGCGATGCTGGCGGTCATGCTCTGCACGGCGATGGTCATCGTCGTCGGCGCGGTGATGGGGGGCTTTCTTGAGCAGTTCGCCCACGCAGCGAGGCAGATCAGCGGCGATGTCACCGTGCAGGCCGGCCTGTCCGGGTTCCCGCACTATCAGCGGATCATCGAGAAGGTCCAGACGCTGCCTCAGGCCGCGGCCGCCGCGGCGACGGTCAGCGCGTATGGCCTGATCAAGATCGAAGACCAGACGCACACCGTCGAAATCCTGGGCATCGACCCGGCCGGCTTCGACCGCGTCACGGCCTACCGCGACAGCCTTTACTGGACGCGCGACCACCTGCTCCAGCAGATCGAGCGGGAGCTGGAGATGATTCCGAAGGACATGGCCGAGCTTCGCCAGCGCATCGAGGCCGCCCGCGATCGAGCGGCGAAGCTCGACTTCCGCGGCTACGCGATGAGGTTCGAAGTCCCCCCAGGATGGAAGGCGCAGCAGACGGACCCGAGCCTCGACCTGCCCGGCGCGGTGCTGGGCATCGAGGTGCATGGCTACGGCCGGCGCGATGAGAAGGGCGAATACCTCTTCGCCGCCAGCCCGCTGCGCTCGCCTCAGAGCCGGGAGATGACCCTCACCGTGCTGCCTGTCAGCCGCCAGGGCACGTTCCAGGAGCCGATGGTTCGCCAGATGCTGGTCGTCAACGAATCCAAGAGCGGGCTCTACGACCTGGACAGCAACCGCGTGTACGTGCCCTTCGAGATGCTTCAGGGCATGCTGCGGATGGACGCCTACGAGCGCGTGGATCCGGCCACGGGCGAGCCGACGGGGGCGATGGCGCCGGCCCATGCCCACCGCGTCGTGGTGCGGGCGGCGCAGGGCGTTGACGCCGATGCGCTCAAGATCGCGGTCGAGGACGCCATCAGCGATCTGCGTGATGAACTGCCCGATCTGGGCTTCGTGGCGGTCATGACCTGGCGTGAGTCCTTCAGCGTCATGCTCGGCGCCGTGGCCAAGGAGAAGGCCATGGTGATGTTCCTCTTCGGCATCATCAGCGTGGTGGCCTTCACCATGATCGCCGTCATCTTCTACATGATCGTGCTGGAGAAGACGCGCGACATCGGCATTCTGCGGGCGCTGGGCGCCTCACGCCTGGGGGTGGCCAACATTTTCCTGGGCTACGGCCTGGCGATTGGCGTGATCGGCGCGGGCCTCGGGCTGCTTATCGCCTCGCAGATCGTCTGGCACATCAACGAGATTCAGGATTTCCTGGCCCGCACTGTAGGTTTCGAGATGTGGAACCCGCAGATCTACTACTTCGATGCGATTCCCAGCCGGCTTGATCCGTCGGAGGTGACGTGGATCGTCCTCATCGCCGTCGTGTGCAGTGTGCTGGGCGCGCTGATCCCCGCGCTGCTGGCGGCGCGGCTCAATCCCGTGGAGGCGCTGCGCTATGAGTGAGCCAGCCGCCCCGCGCCGCGACGGCATCGTGCTGCGCGCCAGCGGGCTGCACAAGCACTACCGCATGGGCGACGCCGATCTGCATGTATTGCGCGGCGCCAACATCGACGTGGGCCGAGGGCAGTGGACGGCTGTGCTCGGCGCGTCGGGTTGCGGCAAGAGCACATTGCTGCACCTGTTGGGCGGACTCGATCGGCCGGACAGCGGAGCCGTGCATTTTCACGATCGCGACATCTTCAGCCTGCGTGGCGGGCGGCTGGATCGTTATCGCAGCCGACACGTGGGCTTCGTGTTCCAGGCCTACCACCTGTTGCCGGAGCTGACCGCGATGGAGAACGTGCTGGTGGGGGCGATGGTCAGTCACAGCCTGCTGCGATGGCCGGGACAACGCCATGCCCTGCGGGCCAGAGCGACCGAGCTGTTGACCTCGCTGGGCCTTGGCGGGCGGCTGCGGCATCGGCCGAACCGGTTGTCCGGCGGCGAGCGCCAGCGCGTGGCTATCGCACGGGCCTTGGTCAATGCGCCCGACGTGCTGCTCGCGGACGAACCGACCGGCAACCTTGACGCCGCGACGGGCCGACACATCCTCGACGTGTTCCGGACCCTCCACGCCAAGGGGCAGACCATTGTGATGGTCACTCACGACGAGCATATAGCCGCCGCCGCCGATCGCCGCCTGCGTCTGGAAGAGGGCCAGTTGCGCGGCGCGTGAAACACTGCAATGCCGCGCGGCGATATCACGGCAGCGCGACCGCGCGGGATGCACTGCCGCATCGCCGCGCGTGCTCCGTCGTGTTTCACTGTCTCATGCGTGCCTCGCATTTTTCATTTTTCATTCTGCATTTTCAATCTCCGAAGAAGCGCGAAGCGCG
>JAANMY010000299.1_pt1 | contig 71742 bp, 55 predicted proteins | sample 7279691 | NCBI WGS metagenome assembly JAANMY01 (sample SAMN14094543, study PRJNA606508) | bioreactor metagenome | isolation source: A lab-scale SPAN reactor treating ammonium-rich wastewater day 388 | place: Ireland: Galway | collected 2018-02-07 | reverse complement strand
CCCGCCGCGTGCGCAAGCTGTATGCCCAGTGACTGTCCGCCCCCGAACCCCCGGCGGTGGCAAAAGTGCCCCGCCAACTGGAAGCAAAGGCCAGGAACCTCAGGATGTGCGGTATCGCAGGCGTTATCGATCTGGCGGGGACAGCCCGGGTGCCCGGCGGCGTCCTGGAAGCGATGGCGGACGCTCTGTTCCACCGCGGCCCGGACGAAGACGGGTTCCTCCGCCAGCCGGGCGTCGGCCTGGCGTCGCGCCGCCTGAGCATCGTCGGCCTGCTGGACGGCCGCCAGCCGATCGGCAACGAGGACCAGTCCGTCACGGTGGTCTTCAACGGTGAGCTGTTCGACTACCCGGAGGTACGCGCCCAGCTGCGGGATCGCGGGCACCGACTGCGGACCCACGCCGACACGGAGATCCTGCCGCACCTGTGGGAGGACCACGGCGAGGAAATGCTCGCGAAACTCCGCGGGCAGTTCGCCTTCGCCCTGTGGGACCAGCGCAACCGGCGGCTGGTGCTGGCGCGCGATCGGTTCGGCATCTGCCCGCTGTACTGGACGCGGCAAACTGGACCGGGCGGCGACTGGTTGCTGTTCGCGTCGGAGATCAAGGCTCTCCTGGCGTCCGGGATGGTGGAGGCGCGGCCGGACCCGCGCGGCATCAACCATGCATTCACGTTCTTCGCCATGCCGGGGCCGGTGACCTGCTTCCAGGGCATCCACTGCCTGCTCCCAGGACGGTATCTGTCGGTCCGGCCCGGGCCGGGGGCGCGGATCGAGGAGCGGGTTTACTGGGAGATCGACTTTCCGGACCGCGGGGACGAGGATCCCGGCGGCCCCCCGCGTGCCGTCGGCGACGCCGTCGAGGCGGCCCTGCTGCGGGCGGTCGCGCGGCGGCTGCGGGCCGACGTGCCGGTGGTGTCGTACCTGTCCGGCGGCGTCGATTCGAGCGTCGTGGTGGCGCTGGCGACCCACCTGCGGCAGAAGGCCGGGGGGACGCCGATCCCGACGTTTACGATCCGCGTCACCCGAGAGGAGTTCAACGAGGCGCACGAGGCGGCCCAGGTCGCCCGGCACGTCGGAGCCCGGCCGGTGGTGGTGGACTGTGGCGCCCGCGAGGTGCTGGCGACCTACCCCGAGTTGATCCGGGCGGCCGAGGCGCCGGTGATCGACACCGCCTGCGCCGCGCTGCTGCTGCTGGCACGTGAGGTGCATCGCCAGGGCTACAAGGTAGCGCTGACGGGCGAGGGAGCCGACGAGTGGCTGGCCGGCTATCCGTGGTACAAGGTCCACCGGATCCTGAACTGGCTGGACGCGATCCCCGGCGTACCGCTCAGCCAGCTGGCGCGGCGGGCGTACCTGCGGTTGACCGGCGCGCCGCGCGTGACGTGGTCGCTGATGGAGCGCAGCTTTCGAGCGGTCGGCGGGCCGAACGCCTGGCTCGACATCTACGGGCTGTTCAGCGCCGGCAAACTCCGCTTCTACAGCCCGCAGATGTGGGAGACGCTCGACGGCCACCTGCCCTACGAGGATCTGCAGCTGAACCTGACGCGGGTCCGGAAGTGGCACCCGCTGAACCGCTCCCTCTACGTCGGAGCGCGGGTGATGCTGCCGGGACTGCTGCTGGCGTCGAAGGGGGACCGGGTGGCGATGAACTCGTCGGTCGAGACGCGCTACCCGTTCCTGGATGAAGACGTGTTCGACCTGTTTGCGAAGTTGCACCCGCGCTGGAAACTGCACGGGCTGCGCGACAAGTTCGCCCTGCGGCTGATGGCCCAGCGATGGGTGCCGCACGCGATTGCCTGGCGGCGCAAGGCGATGTTCCGGGCACCGCTGGATGGGTTTCACGGGGCGGATGCGTGCGAGCCGAAGTTCGTGGACCAGTTGCTGAGCGAGGAGTCGCTGCGCAAGACCGGGTACTTCGACGTGGCCGCGGTCCGGCGCTGGCGGGAAGATTTTCGGAAGATGCGGGTTGGGTCGAATCAGCGAACGATGATTGAGATGGGTTTGGTCGGGGTTGTATCGACCCAGCTCTGGTATCATACCTACATTGACGGTACTCTGGCAGACCTGCCGGCCTGGCAGCCGGCGCGGCCGGCGGTCCGGGCGGCGGCCGGATGAAGGGGCGCAGCCAAAGGCCCACGGGTCGCGGCCTGGGGGCTTTCGTAACCGAGGTGACGATGTCCTACGCCCTGCAGACTCTCTGGTACGAGCGGCAGCGCTTTCTGCCCGGCGTCCTTGCCGTGGCGTTCAGCGCCCTGCTGATCGCCCTGCAGTGCGGGCTGCTGCTGGGGCTGTTCTCGATCACCTCGCTGCCGATCGACGAGACGAACGCGGACGTGTGGATCGGCCACCCGGAGGTGCCGAGCGTGGATCTGGGCCGGCCGTTCCCGCAGTCGTGGCAGGCATACCTGGCGATGCCGGAGGTGGTGCGCTGGGAGTCGTACCTGCAGGGGTTCGCGTACTGGGACAAGCCGACCGGCGGGTCGGAGCTGTGCATCCTGATCGGCTCGCGCCTCGGGCCGGACGCGCTGGGAGCGGTCAAGGTTCTCACCCCCGAGCAGCGGCAGAAGCTGACCGAACCGGGGGCGGTGATCATCGACGAGTCGGAGTTCGGCCGGCTGGGCATTCGGGCGGTCGGCGACACCGCGGAGATCGGCGGTCAGCGGGTGCGCATCGTCGATACGGTGCGCGGCATGAAGAGCCTGGCCGGGCCGTACATCTTCTGCTCGCACGAGACGGCGCGGGCGCGGCTACGCCTCAGCGTGGACCAGACCATGTTCCTGCTGGTCCGAACGCGCACCCCGGAGGACGCCGCGACGGTCGTTCAGCGTCTCCGGCCGTTCGGCCGCAAGATGGCAGCGTTCACGGCCGCGGACTTCTCGTTGCAGTCGCGGCTGCACTGGCTGACGAAGACCAAGGCCGGTATCGCGCTGGGACTGGCGGCGGCGCTGGGCCTGCTGGTCGGGGCGGTCGTGACGAGCCAGACGCTGTACGCGGCCACCGTCGCGCAGCTGCGCGAGTACGCGGTCCTGCGGGCGATGGGCATCCCCCGGTGGCGGATGGCGCTGACCGTCCTGGCCCAGTCGTTCTGGGTCGGCGTGGCGGGCGTGGCGCTGGCCATTCCGACGGTCCTGCTACTCGGGCATCTGGGCAACGAGGTGGGGGCGAAGGTGCAGTTGCCGTGGTGGCTGCTGACGTTCTCGATCGTGGTCACGATGGCGATGGCCATGCTTTCCGGTCTGGCCGCGCTGCGGTCGCTGCGGCTGATCGAGCCGGTGAACCTGCTGCGGTAGCAGCCGGCGAGAGAGGACGAGGTTCCCTCGCCGATCGAGGGTCGCTCCAGGGAGCAGTAAGCGATGGGCGTTCCGCAGTCCGAAACCGGGGCCGTCCTGGCCGCCCCTCGGCCGCCGGCCGCTGAGCGCCCCAGGGAGAACATGAACCAGGGACTGAGCATGTTCAACGAGGAAGTAGCCGCCCCCCCGACCCTCCGGGCCCGCCACCTGACACGCACGTTCGGCAGCGGGGAGGTGAAGACGACGGCGCTCGCCGATGTCTCGCTGGACCTGTACCCCGGTCAGCTGGCTCTGCTCATGGGGCCGTCCGGCAGCGGGAAATCGACGCTGCTGGCCGTCCTGTCCGGCCTGCTCAAGCCGGACGGCGGGCGGGTGCTGACCCTCGGCCAGAACCTGTGGGATCTGACCGAGCGCCAGCGCGAGGACTTCCGGCTGAAGCACTGCGGGTTCATCTTCCAGGGGTACAATCTGTTTCCGGCGCTGACCGCCCGCCAGCAGCTGGAGATGGTCCTCCGGTGGGGCCGTGGGACCGGATCCCGGGAGGCGCGCCGCCGGGCCGACGAGATCCTGTCCCTGCTCGGGCTGGCGAAGAAGGCCAGTCTGCGCCCGGCCCAGATGTCCGGCGGCGAGAAGCAGCGGGTAGCGATCGGCCGAGCCCTGATCAAGGAGCCGACCTTCTGCTTCGCCGACGAGCCGACCAGCGCCCTGGACTGGAAACACGGCGAGCAGGTAATCGAGTTGCTCCGGGTGGCCGCCCACGACCGCGGCTCGACCATCCTGGTGGTCGCCCACGATTCGCGCATTATCCCGCACGTGGACCGGGTGTTCCATCTGGAGGACGGCATCCTCGCGGAGTCCGGCCAGACGGCCGACGACCAGGATGCCAGCGACCCGTACCTGGCCCCGATCCCGCTGACCCCGCGGCCCTGAGCTGCGGATTTTGTAGGAGGCGGCTCCGTCCGCCGATTCGTCAACGAGATCGGCGGACGGAGCCGCCTCCTACATCGGCCGACAATCGGCCCTGAACCGCAGGGGCCGACCGAGGAGTTTCGCATGAGCCTTACGCGCCGCACGACCCGATATTTCTGGTTGCTGGGGATTCTACTCCTGGTCGGCACCCTGCTGGGCGCCGGCTGGGTTCTCAACCACGCCCCCGCGGGCGACGCCTCCGCCCAAACGCCGACGTCGGCCCGGCCGGCCGGGCCGGATTCGATCATCGCCATCGGCTACGTCAACGTCGAGACCGGCTTGATCCCGCTGCACCCCATCCAGCCCGGGCGCGTCAGTCACGTGTACGTCGCCGAGGGGGACGAGGTCTTCGAGGGCCAGTTGCTGATGTCCGTGGACAACCGCGTCGCCCTGGCGGAGTTGCGGGAGGCGACCGCCGCCCTGGGCGAGTCCCAGGCGCAGTTGACCAAGGTCAAGATGCTCCAGGGGCTGCAGAAGGACAAGATGGCCCAGCAGGAGGCGGCGGTGGAGGCATCCCGCCACAACGCGAAGGCCCAGGCCCAGCAGATCGCCTACTACAAACGGCTGTTCGAGCAGAAGCAGATCACCGCCGAGGAGTTCCGCGGCCACGAGGAGAAGGGCAAGGCTCTCGACGCCCTCGTCCGGGTGGAGGAGGGCAAACTGCACGAACTGAAGGCGTTCGATTTCGGCCCGGACCTGACCCGCGCCGAGAAGGACGTGGAGTACAAGAAGGCGATCGTCCAGAAGGCTCATGCTGCCCTCGACGGGTACGACGTTTACGCCCCCGGGGCCGGAACGATCCTGCGCCTGTCAGTGAACGCCGGTGAGTCCGTTGGCCGGGAGCCGAAACAGCCGGCAATGCTGTTCTGTCCCGACCTGCCGCGGATCGTGCGGGCGGAGGTGCTGCAGGAGTTTGCCGGCCGGGTGGAGCCCGGCCAGTCGGCGATTGTCGAGGACGACACCCGGGCCGGACCGCAGTGGGCGGGGCGCGTCGTTCAGGTATCGGACTGGTTCACGCAGCGGCGGCACCGTTTGCTCGAACCGTTCCAGTTCAACGACGTGCGGACGCTCGAGTGCCTCGTCTCCGTCAACGCCAACGACCGCAAGCTGCGCATCGGCCAGCGAGTCCGCGTCATCATCAAGCAGGGCGGGCCGTGAGACCGGCGTCAGCCTACCAGCCCGGCGCTGGCGCTCCGGACTGGTCCGGCGGTCTCACAGGAGGCCGGGCGGCCGGCGGCGTGGGCGGCACGACAGCGGCGGATCGAGAACCTCGCGCAGCACGAACGCCACGCGCAGCGAGGCTGGGGTCTTCAGCAGATCCCGGAGCTGGGCGGCCACGGGCGCTGTCACGGGCTGGGTGGTTCCGGCAGTTGACGCTGCGGACGGGGGCGGCACCTCGCGGGGCGGCGGGGGTGGTTCCGGCGTCAGGGGGGGAGCCCTGCGGAGAACCTCCCTCTCGGCAGGCCGGCGCCGCGCCGGAGCAGGCGGCTCCTGCGCGGCCGGCCTTGGTGCGAGGGGCGGCGGCGCTGCCGGAGGCGGGGGAGGGGATGGCGCCTCCTCCTGGAGCGGCGGACGCAGGGGTGGCGGGGTTGGTGGGCGGCGCTCGAGGGTGGCCGCGCCCCGGCGCCGGGCGAGTTGCTCCATGAAGCGATCGACCTCGCCCGCCGTGCGGCGCAGCCCCGGCGGGGGCGGCGGCTGATCGGGCAGGCCCGGCGGTTTTGGGGTGCGCCGCTGGGTTTCCGCAACCGACCGGCCGAGATTGCTCAGGATGATCACAGCGACCACCACCAGCGGGATCGCCCATAACACCCAGCCCATGCGCTCTCCTGTGCAGTCCGGTTGGCGAGCCGGTGGGATCGACCCGCCGGCTCGCGTCGGTTTGAAACGGCCCTCGGACCTGGCAGTCTTTACGGCCGATGTTCGCCGCGGTCGTTGTTGCGGTTGCCGGCGATGGCGCTGCGCATTTCCGTGTCGGACTGCATGTTCCGCAGGCCGTAGTACTCCATGATGCCGAGCCGGCCGTCGCGGAAGGCGTGAGCGATCGCCAGCGGCACCTCCGCCTCGGCGAGCATGACCTTCGCCCGGTTTTCCTCCACCGCCGCCCGCATCTCCTGCTCCTGCGCGACCGCCATCGCCCGGCGCTTCTCCGCGTGGGCCTGGGCGACGCGCAGGTCGGCCGCCGCCTGGTCCGCCTGGAGGTTCGCGCCGATGTTGGCGCCGACGTCGATCTCGGCCACGTCGATCGAGACGATCTCGAACGCCGTCTGCGAATCGAGCGAGTTCTTCAGCACTGCCTGCGAGATCTGGTTCGGGTTGGCGAGCACGTCGGTGTGGTGCTCGGCCGACCCGATCGCCTTGACAATGCCCTCGCCGACACGGGCAATGATCGTCTCCTCGGTCGCTCCGCCGACGAGGCGCTCCAGCTTGGTGCGGACGGTCACCCGCGCCCGTGCCTTGAGCTGAATGCCGTTCTTGCAAACCCCGTCAAGCGTCGGCCGGCCCTTGCCGGGGTCCGGGCAGTCGATCACCTTCGGGTTGACGCTCGTCTTGACCGCGTCGAGGATGTCGCGGCCCGCCAGGTCGATGGCGGCGGCGCGCGGCCAGGGCAGATCCATGCCGGCCTTGTGAGCGGCGATCACCGCCGCGGCCGTCTTCGGCACGTTGCCGCGAGCCAGGAAGTGCGCCTCCAGGTCGCCGGTCGCCACCTTGACGCCGGCCTGCACCAGCGCGATCTTCTGCCGGACGATCATCGCGTAATCGACGTTGCGCAGCTTCATGCCGATCAGGTCGAGGATGCTGATCTTCGCGCCGGTCAGCAGGCACTGGATCCACAGCCGGACGAAGCTGAAGAAGATGACGAGGAAAAAGATACCGATCAGCAGGATCAGGCCGCCGCCAATGAGCAGCCACTTGTTATCCATGAACCAGTCGCGGGTGTCGGCAAAGAACATGGGTATCTCCGGTTGGGGCTTCTTCTCCCCTCTCCCCTCGTGGGAGAGGGAAGGTAGAGAATCATGTGAAGGTCGCGGTGTCCAGGTCGCCCAGGTCCGGCGGCTTCTCGACCTGCCGGACGATGACCCGACCGGCCTTGACGTCAATGCAGCGCACCCACTCACCCGGCTCGATCAAGGCGCCCTCGCTGAGAACGTCCACGCGCCGCCCGTCGAAGTCCGCGGTGCCGGATGGACGCAGCGCGGAGACGGTCCGGCCGAAGCGCCCGCGGAGTTGCTCGAGTTCGAGGTTGACGGGCATGTTCGCCATCGTCTCGTCGTCCTGCGGCCCGGTCAGGAACAGACGCTTGCCCAGGGCGGTGCGCGGGCCGTAGCGCAGCGCCGCAGTCGCCACCACCGGGACGACGAGGACGACGACAACCAGGGTGATGATGCCGATGCTCCGGTCGCTGTTGAAGGTGATGGCAATGCCAACCACCAGGGCCGCTACCGAGAGGACCGACAGGACGCCGCTGCTCAGGACCAGTTCCGCAGCCAGGAGTACCAGGCCGAGCAGGATGAGGGCATACGCAATGGTCAGGTTGTCCGTCATGGCTGTCGTGCCCCGTTCCGTCGCACCACCCCCGCCCGCCGGGGGTGCGCCCACCAACTACACCTCTTTAACCACGATACGGTTTCCCTCGATTTCAATCACCTGGACCCGGCTGCCCGGGTTGACGTAATCGCCCTCGGCGATCACGTCGAGGTAGTCGTCGCCAAACCGGACCTTCCCGGCCGGCCGCAGGGTCGTCGCCGCCACTCCGATCGCGCCGATCAGCGCCTGAGCCTGGTCCGGCCGACCGCCGAGCGCGTCGCCGTCGTAGCCACCCTCGGCCTCCGCGGGCGGGTTCAGCACCAGCCGGCTCGCGACCGGGATGTGCGGCAGATACCAGGCCAGCACGAACGCTCCGATGATGGCCGCCACCAGGCTGACGCCCAGGGTCGTCACCGTCGCTCCGACGTTCACCCAGTCTTCCGTCGTCTCCGGCATGCGCTCCAGCGTCACCAGCACCAGGCTGCCGATCACCAGTGCCAGGCCGCTGATGCCCGTCACCCCGAACCCGGGAAGGACGAACACCTCGATCCCGATGAGAACCAGGCCGAGGATGAACAGCAGCACCGCCAGCATCGTGAACTGGCCGACGAACGAGTGGGCCCAGAAGAACAGCACGAAGCAGACGGCGGCGGTGATCCCCGGCAGAGCGGCACCCGGCATCTTCAGCTCCAGGATCAGGCCGGCGATCCCGATCATGATCAGGAACAACTTGACCAGGTCGTCCCGGAAGAACTCGGCGATCTTGTCCAGCCAGTCGTCGCGCGACACCCGAGCCCGGGCCGGATCGAGCTGGTAGCGGTTGTAAAGCTCCTCGATCGATTCGATGTCGGCGTGGGCGGCGATGTCCCACTGGCGCGCCAGGGCGGCGTCGATCTTCAGCAGCCCGCCCCTGGGGACGGCGATGCGCCCCTCCGCCTGCCAGTCCTGAGCACCCTGCAACTCGGCCTCCGTCAGAACGGCGTGGCGGGTCGGGTCGGTTTTGTGGCGAGCGCGGTAAATCACCACATCCGGGTCGAGGGTGGCGCGGAACAGCGCCTTCGGATACCCCTGCTCCTCGGCCAGGGCGACCAGCATCACTCGCGTCGCGTCGAGCTTCTCCCCGGCCTCGCGCAGGTACGCGAAATCGCCCAGGACTGCGTCCTTCGACATCACGATCTCGTCGCACCCCAGCGCGAGGAAGGTGGCGGCCCCGAGCGACCGGCGCGGTGGGATGTAGGCGATGGTCATGACCCGCGGAGCGGCCTGGTTATCGCGCAGATTGCCCAGCAGCTTGGCCGTGGTGGCCACATCGACCGTCTCGCCGCCCTCGCAGTCCAGGTACAGAACGATCAGGTTGGCGCCCCGGCCGACGGCCGTCTTGAGCCGGCGCTCGAGGGAGTCGAGCTTGGACTTGTTCACCGTGCCCGACAGGTCGATGCGCCACACCACCGGCGAGCGGTCGGCCGGGAGGGTGTTCTCGCGCAGGCTGCGCGGCGACAGGTTGTAGGCACGGGCGACCTCCGGGCGCGTGCTGTACACCGCCTTGCACAGGCCGAACCGGCGAGCGCGGGTGCTGTCGAAGAGGGTGTTGGGGGCGCCAGCCTCCAGTTCCGGAACGCGCGGCTCCGGGCTGAGCGGGCCGAGCGCCTTCGCCGCCTCGTCGAGCTTCTTCTCGTCGAGGTAGCGGACCCCGTCGCGCGTCTTGACCGGGCGCACGACCAGGTCGGCGTATACCATCTTCCAGATCAGGTCGGGCGAGGGCCACTGGCGGGCGACCTCCCCGTAGGCGACCTTCGCGTCCGGATCCAGGCCGTGCTGCTGGTCGCGCAGCACCGCGCCGATCTTCGCCGCCGGCGCCATCACCACCTCGTGACACGCGAACACCGGCAGGACCGTGTGGCGGGTGACGTCGGCGCGGACGAAGGCGACCGTGTGCAGCCGGGGGCGTTCGCGACGCAGGTCGCGGATGTACCGGCGCAGCCGGTTACAGGCGTCGAAGTCGGTCATGCCGACCGGCTGGCCGTTCGGGTTGAAGTCGAAGACGATGGTCGTGATGATCCGCCCCTGACGTTGCAGGGCGTCACGCACCTTGCTCTCGATCTGCTTGACGGCGGCGTCATCGATCTGGCTGGGGATGGTGACGAACAGGCCGTCGCGGCGCACTTCGGGGTTCTGTCCCCGGGCGACAGGGCCGGTCGCGCCGAGCAGCACGACCAGCGCCGCGGCCAACATCCTGCGCCCCGCCAGGCCTCCCGGAAACAGGGGGTTGGCCCGCGTGCGGTTCCTCGGGGCAGCCGCCATACGATCACCTCAACGGCTGAAGCCTCTTCCGCGTCGCCTGGCGGTGCGATGCGCCGGGGACAGGGTCAGGGGACACAAACGGAAGCGGATAGTCCCAATCAATCCGGAATCGTGAGCCGATTGTGCCGGGATCGGAGCGGGGGGCTGTCCACCCCATTATAAAGGTGCCGGAAAAGGGAGTCAAAACAATCGACCCGCCTCTGCTGTTTGAGGGTGCGCCGGCCAACCTCAGGCGGCACGAAGCTAACACTGCCTCACTATCTGATTCGCTGGGGCCGGCATGCCATTTGATTCTGCCCCCTGGGTCGGCTGGACCGCCCGCGGTTCGGATCCCATACTTGAGCCGGGACACGTTCGGATCGCCGCCCCACCGCCAGGTGGGACCGTTCGGAAGAGGATCGCGTGAACACCATCGGACTGACCTTGTTCTGCTGCGCCGCCGTTCCTGCGCAGAGTTCCCCCCCACTCAACCTGGACTTCGCCCGCGCGACCCTGGACGGCTGGGCCGGCAAGGGGTTCCACCTCGTCCCCGGCGGTCGCGAGGCGAGCAGCGCCGACGCCCGCAACCCGGCACGCAAGGGACTCCTGCGCTACGTCTTCGACGTTCCGCACGGCACGGGACGGATCCGCTTCCACGCCCGGGCGGTCCTCCCGCCCGGCTGCGCGGCGGACGGCAAACTCGATGTCCTCCTCCTCGGCGCCGCCAACCGCGTGGTTCCGCGGCAGATCCGGACGGCAACGGGCTGGGCGTCGTCGCGCTCCCTGCTGACCGCCGCGGCCGGCCGGTCGCGCGAGTACGCCTGGGACGTGTCGGCGCACGGCGGCCAGAAGGTGCAGATCGCCCTCGTGGACCAGGACGACCGGCCCGGGTGTCACGTCGTCTGCTCGGGGTTCCGGCTGGAGCGTCTCGACGAGCAGCAGCGGCAGGAGTTCGCGGGTGCCATCCAGACGCTGGTGCAGGACGGAAAGATCGGACCGGCGGCGCGCTACGAGAGTGCCCACTTCACGGCCTGGAGCAACGCCGACCCGGATTTCACAGTCTCCCGCCTGCGCGACTGCGAGCGGCTCCACGACGCCTTCTTCCGCCACTTTGGCGGGCGCGGGTTCGCCCTGCGGCCGTCCCCGGTGCGGCTGATGGTGGTGGTGTTCGACTCGCAGGCCGGGTTCGAGGCGTACCTCGGCCGCAAGATGCCGGCGAACCTCGTCGGCGTGTACCACCCGCCCACCAACCGGCTGGTGATCTACGACCTGGAGCGCAACCGCGGTATCGCCGAGCACAGGCGGAAAGCCCTGGCGGTCGGCCGGCGCATCCCGTTTGACATCGACCGGGTGCAGTATATCGGGGCGATCGAGCGGCAGACGCGCGACTACTGCAAGGACGCGAACCGCGCGACGACGATGCACGAGGCCGCCCACCAGGTGTCATTCAACTGCGGGCTCCTGAACCGGGACGGGGACGTTCCCTTGTGGCTGGCGGAGGGGCTGGCGTGCTACTGCGAGCTGTCGGAGAAGGGAGCGTGGCAGGGCATCGGGGCGCCGAACCCGGAGCGCCTGGCGGCGCTCGCCGCCCAGGTGAGCGGGCGCGTTCGCTACGTCCCACTGGCGACGCTCGTCGGCTCGGAGGACTGGCGCAAGGACGGCAGCGCCCTGATGCCGGGGTACGCCCAGAGTTGGGCGCTGTTCCGGTTCCTCATGGAGGAGCGGCCCGCGCAGCTGCGGTCCTACCTCCACCTGATCCACTCGCGGCGTGTCCCCGAACACCGCCTGACCGACTTCCGCCAGGCGTTCGACCCCGACCTCAACCGATTCGAGCGCCGCTTCCGCCAGTACCTGACGGAACTGGTCGCCCGCTACCCCGTCAGCCAGGTACTGAGGTGAGTTGAATTATTCACCAGCTGCGCGCCGGCGCACGCGGCTGGGAACTCGGCTTGTGCCCGCCGACAGCCTCTGCTATAGCGCTCCCCGCGTCCTTGACGGTGCCGGAGGGGTGAGGTATCGTGAACTTCCTGGACCAAACTGAACATCGCTCATCGTCTGACACCAGGGTTCAACGATGACCACCACCGAACTCAACCACTACCGCGAGCAACTGCTGGAGTTGCGCGAGCGGCTCACGGGCGACGTCGCCCATCTGGCCGACGAGGCTCTGCGCACAGCGGGCGACGAGCGGGGCGGCGACCTGTCGCATGTGCCGCTGCACATGGCCGACCTGGGCACCGACAGCTACGAGCGCGACAACACTCTCAGGCTGCTCGCCAACCAGGAGCGCCTGGTGGAAGAAATCGACGCCGCGCTGGATCGAATCCGCCAGGGAACGTTCGGCGTGTGTGAGGAGTGCGGCGGGCCGATCGTGCCGCGCGGGCGGTTGCAGGAACTGCCCTACACCCGGTATTGCGTCGCCTGCGCAAAGAAGCTGGACGGCAGACACTCATGACGACTCGGACTGGACGTTCCTATCGATGGCTGTTCTGGTGCCTGGCCCTGACCGGGCTGGTTCTCGACCAGGCGAGCAAGTACGCCGTCTTTACCTGGCTGTACAATGACGGCAGGGGCGACACCCGTACCATCATCCCGAACGAGGGGACTCCCGGCGCCTTTTACCTGGATGCCCATTTCACGGACAAGAAGGAACCCACAGAAGGGCTGCTCGGCACCCTCCGCACCCTGGGCGGCGAGTATCTGCCGCAGGTGAACCAGGGCGCCCTGTGGGGGCTCGGGTCGGGCCTGAATACGTTCTTCGCCTCGGTCAGTATCGGCGCGGCGCTGGCGATCATCATCTGGAGTTGCCGGCCCGCCGCCGCGCGCGAGCGCTTCCTGTGCGTGGCCCTGGGACTCATCCTCGGCGGGACGCTCGGGAACTTCTACGATCGGATCGTGTTCGGCGGGGTGCGCGACTTTCTGCACTGGCACTACCCGATGGAGGACTGGGGCAACTTCCCCGTCTTCAACCTGGCTGACTGCTTCCTGGTGTTCGGCGCCTCCTTGTTGCTGCTGCAGGCGTTTTTCCTCCAACCCGGCGGCGAAAAGCAGCCGGCTCCGTCGCAGGCCGCTGCGACAGCCGAGCAGCAGGTGGCCGAGGTGCCGTCCTCCAACTGAGGAGGAGCCGTTTCCAGCCCCTTCCCACGCGGGACGCCATCCGTGGGCTTGCCACGAGACCTTTGCACACCAGATCAGAGCCCTTGCCCGGCCTCCTGGCGCAACACGTCCGCATCCAGCAAGAACTGCGACCAGGTCTCGAACTCGTCGCGCGCTTGCCGCAACTCCTCCAGGGGTGCGAAGCCTGCCCTCGTCAGCACCTGCTCGCGCCGCGCCACGCGCGGCTGCTCCAGTTCCAGCACGTGAACCACCCCGAGATGCACCTGGCCGACCGGCGTACGGTCGTCGTTGATCAGGCCGACGCAGCGCTCCTCGTAAGGGGTGTCGATGTGGACCTCCTCGGCCAGCTCCCGCGCCAGCGCTTCCCGGTAGGGCGTCTCGAATAGACCGACGTCCTCGGCGCTGATGTGGCCGCCGACACCGAGAGAACGCAACGCCCGCAGCCGCGCCTCCGTCGCCCTCTTGCCGCGGACGTAGGCGAACGCCTGGTCGCGCCACTTCAGCACGACGTAGGGAATGATCTGCTTGTGCGACGGGTCCGTCTCCGCCGCCGAGCGCGGCAGGTACGCGAGATGGGCTGGGTCGAGCAGGAGCGGCAGGTAGTGCTCGACGCGCGGGCTGAAGCCCTGGAACAGGCCGGCCGCGTGCAGCACGCGCGTGGGGACGACCATGACTCGCTCGGCGCCGCTGTCGCTCATCGCTTCCTCCGGGCTGTCGGCCCCCACTTGCTGTTGCCGACCTCCAGCCACGTCACGGCTCCGAACGGGTCGCCCGCGGCGATCGCGTTCGTCGCGACCGTCAGCTTCGCCACCCGCTCCGGGACGGCCGCCGCGGGCGCTTCCGCCCGGAGCTTCTCCGGCGCGGGGGGACGCGGACCCGGCTCGGTCAGGCGGAGGACGAGGAGCACGCCGAGCAGGAACGCGAGGATGGTCAGTCCGAGCCGCCACGTCTCGTTCCAGCTGCGCCGGGCGAACAGGGCGTCGAGTTCCTGCTGGTCGCCGGCCTCGGCCGCCGTCTGCAGGCGCAGCTCGTAGCTCCCCGGCGGGTACTCGGCCGCCTGGTCCTCGTTCGAGTACCCCGCGAACGTTTCGCCCGTGGCCCGGCGGACGATCAGGGCATCGAACCCGAGGGCGTTGCCGAAGGCGAAACTCGCCGGCCACAGCTCGCAGCGCGTCCGGGTCGGCAGGAGCGTCCACAGCCCGCGCATCAGCTCGGTGTCCGGGCCGGGCCGCTCGAACACCACGCGCCCGCCGTCCACCAGGATCTGCACCCCGCCGAGCAGGGCCGGGCTCTCGGCCAGCGCCACCTCGCGCTCCCACGCCTCCTCCTCGCCCGGCGGCTCCACGTCCTCCGCCAGGGCGTGCGCCTTGACCCTCTGCAGGACGCGCTGCACCTGCTCGACGGTGCGCGGCGCAAGCGGTTCGGCGGGCAGGGGCAAGGCCGGCAACGAGGCCGCCTCGGCCCACGGCGGGGGGAATCGGTCGGCGACGGCGAACGGGTCGCCCTGGAACAGCGCGTCGTACACCTCGCGCCGCAGCACCAGCACGCGGAAGCCGAGCGGCGCGGGGCGGCCGGGCTCGTCGAGTTCCAGGTCCGCCACCTGGACGACCGCGACGCGGCGCTTCCCGAACGGCCGAGCGAAGACGGCGGACGGGCACGGCACGCCAGCGGGGCGCGTCCCGAACCCGGCGAGCAGCGCCACTGTCTCCGCCAGCCAGTCATCGGCGAAACCGGGCGAGCGCGCGACCAGGGCGGGGGCTTGCTCGTGCGGCCGGCGGTAGAGCGCCTGCTCGACGAGGAGCGCCTCCTGCGCCCGGCCCGGCGTCTGGGATCCGGGTGCGGTCTCGGAATGGGCCATCGCTTCTCCCATGCGGGGTCGCGGGGTCACGCTATCATTCTATTGCCCCGGACGAGTCCCTCTTCATATTGTTGCCTGGGTGGCGAGGGGCGGAGGCGGGTCGCTGCAAAGGAGCGGGCCATGAAGCGCGGCGTGGCGAGCGTGTTCGGTTTGCTCGGGGTGCTGGGGGCGCTGGCGGCGTCGGCCGGTCAGGGCCAGATCCAGGTCGAGCGCGGGCTGGTCTACGGCAAGGGCGGCGGCATGGACCTGCAGCTCGACCTGGCGATACCGAAGGGCGAGGGGCCATTCCCGGCGGTGGTGTGCATTCACGGCGGCGGGTGGCGGGCCGGCAACCGGCAGGAACTGGCCAAGGTGATCGAGGCGCTGGCGCAGCAGGGCTTCGTCGCGGCCACCGTGTCGTACCGGCTGGCCCCGCAGCATCGCTTCCCGGCCCAGATCGAGGACTGCAAGGCAGCGGTGCGCTGGCTCCGCGCCAACGCGAAGAAATACAAGGTCGATCCGGACCGCATCGGCGCTCTCGGCCTCTCCGCTGGCGGGCACCTGGCGTGCCTGCTCGGGACGGCGAGCGAGAAGGCGGGACTGGAAGGCAACGGCGGCAATGCCGGCGTGTCGAGCCGGGTGCAGGCGGTGGTCAGCTTCTTCGGGCCGACCGACCTGACCGACCGAACCTGGTCGAAGGAGATCGAGACGACCCTGATCGTCCCCTTCCTCGGGGGTAAGCTGGAGGAGAAGCGCGACCTGTACAAACTCTGTTCGCCGCTCAGCCACGCGACGAAGGACGCACCGCCGTTTCTGTTCTTCCACGGCGACCGCGACCCGCTGGTCGGCATCCACCACTCGCAGAAGCTGGTCAAGAAGCTGAAGGATCTGGGCGTTTCGGCGCGGCTGGTGACGATGCAGGGAGAAGGCCACGGCTGGGTGGGCGTGAAGCTGCTCACGACCGTGGCGCAGACCCTCGAATTCCTCAAGGAGAAGCTGAAGAAATGAATGCGCTGGCCCCGCCACGCTCGCGGCGACTGAGGAATGCAGGCCGTAAGGTCCACGGGTGGCGGCCCGTGGGGCAAGTCGCCAGCGCTTCGCCCACGGGACGCCACCCGTGGGCTTGCAACCCTCCTCACTCCCCTCTTCCCTCGCAGCAAAGGAGGGCCGGGAGGGTCAGGTCTTTCCGCTGCCGCTGGCGTTACGTCCTCCTCGCCGCCCTGGCCGCCGGCCTGCTGTTCGCTCACTTCGGCTGCCACGGCGACGAGGACAACGAACTCTTCGCCCGCGCCGCGGCCGCGGTCGCAGGTCAGTAGTCGGTGGCCGCCAGCTGCCGCCCGGAGATCGCGAGCAGCACTGCGGCCGACAGCAGCGAACTGAAGAGAGACAGTTCCGGAATGAACGCGCCGCGCCGCTCAACCGCCTGGAAGACGTCCCAGCTCGCCGGCACGGCGAAATGCTGGTCGGCCCGCAGGGCGTGGTCGAGCACCACCACCAGATCGGCCGGCTTCGGCAGCGCCCAGTAGCTCAGCTCGGCCAGCGCCCCCGTCAGCGGCGACAGCGGCTCGGCACCCGGAACCAGGTCCGGCAGCGCCAGCGCGTAGTGCCGGCCGATCCCGACGCCCCAGCACACGAGCCAGAACAGCACCGTGCCGACGATGCACGCCGCCGTGCTGCGCGTGCAGACCGCCAGCAGCACCGAAAAGGCGTAGATGACGGCGAAGTGCAGCACCAGCAGCGGGATGCCCGCCAGATACCCGTTCGTCCAGACGCCGGTGCGCAGCCCCAGCGCCAGCCACGTCCCGAGGAAGAACGCCGCCGCCTGCACGCCCACGAACGCCACCACGCCCAGGTACTTCCCCAGCAGCAGCGCCCAGCGCGGCGCCGGCTTGGCGAACAGAACGGAGGCGTTGGCCGGCTGCAGGAACTCCGGCAGAAAACCGGCCGTCCACACCAGCGCGAGCAGCAGTCCGGCCGACCCGGCCACCCACGTCGCCAGGATCGTCTGCAGCAGGTGCGCCCCCGTCTCGCGGTCGCGCGGCACCTCGACCGTCACGGCCCCGAACAGGAGCCTCATCCGGGCGGGCGAAGGGTTCTCGCCGGTGAACGGTCGGTCGTCCACCGTGTACCGCTCCGTGTCGCCGGCCTGCCGCGGCGCCAGCCCGCCGTCGAGGCTCACCCCCAGGCAGAAGAGGACGCACAGCGCCGTGACCGCGAACATCACCCACGAAACCCGGGTCGCGGCCGCCTGCCGGAACGTGTCGCGGACCAGCCAGCGCGTCGCGTAGATGAACTGCGAGCCGTTCACGGTTACGCCCTCCCGCAGAGTGCCGGAGCCCGGGCCGCCCGCGGCGCGCCCTCGTAAACGTCGCGCACCGCCTGCTCCAGGGGGCGGTCCTCGCCTGTGTCCGGATCGCGCGTCAGGTCGGCGAGCGGGCCGACGAACGCGACCCGGCCGCTGACGAGAACCGCCACCCGGTCGCACACCTGCTCGACCTCGGTCAGGACGTGGGAGACGAGCAGCACGGTTCGCCCCCGGCGGCGCTGCTCGGCGACGACCTCGCGGACCAGGCGCCGGCCGGCCAGGTCGAGCCCCTCGCTCGGCTCGTCGAGGACGAGCAGGTCCGGGTCGTTGATCAGCGCCTGGGCGATCCCGAGACGCTGCACCATGCCCTTGCTGAACCGCGCAATCGGCTCACGCGCCCGGTCGGACAGGCCGACGCGCTCAAGCAGCTGTGGGATGCGTTCCTTGACGACCGGCTCGGGCAGGAAGCTCAGGGCGCCGTAGTACTCCAGCAGCCCGGCCGCCGTCTGGTAGCGCGGGAACGCCTGATTCTCGTGGACGTACCCGACCCGCTCCAGGGTGCGCCGGTCCGCCGCCGGCCGGCCGAGGCGCGTCACCGTCCCGGCGGTCGGCCGGCACAGCGACAGGAGGAGTTTCACCAGCGTCGTCTTGCCGGCCCGGTTCGGGCCGAGCAGCGCGAGCACCTCACCCGGCCCGACCGAAAGCGTCACGCCATCGACCGCCCGCAGGCGCCGACGTTTGAGAAGTCCCGACGGGTAGTCCTTGACGACCCCGTCGAAGGTAAGCACCGAGTTGGCGGACATGCATCTCCTCCACGGCAGCAGGTGCCGCACGGGCCGGGGCACGCACCGGCGCGTCACCGAACGGCCTCCGGGGCGCGCCAATCACTCATCACAAGCGTAGGTCACACGCGACCCGAATTGGGCCGGGTCTGAAAATTGGTGTTGGGCCTGCGCAGCGCCCGGCGCCGGCGCGCTACCAGCCCGGAGCGCCACCTCCGGGCTGGTGAGAGCGCCGGCGTCGGCGCGTCACTCGATCAGCGAAACCTGCACCCCGGCCTGCATGATCGACGAGAACGCCGCCTGCATCCGGCTGATGCGCTGCGCGTTCGTCCCATAGATTTGCTGGACGGCGGGGAAGTCGGACCAGGTCGTGGTCGTGGCCGTGTTCCCCTTCTTCTGGATCGTTTGCAGCACCCCCAGGGCGTCCTTCCGCTCCTGGCTGGTGTTGGCGGCGTCGTACAGCGATCCGTAGGCGATGCAGTGGATCTGCGCCGGCTTGCGCTTCGTCGAGTACCCGCCCTGGGACACGTCGGCACAGATCTGATCGACGACGTTGTAAAGGTCGGTGACGCTGTAGCCGGGGTTGCTCGGCCACTCGACGTTGGCCTTGTCGTTCAGATCGCCCGGGTTGGTGACGCGAATCTTGTAGTACCGATCGCTGCCGGACCCCTCCAGAGTGGCCCGCGCGCCGGTGTTGGGGGCGCCGTCCGTCTCGAAGATGATCAGGCGCGAGGCGCCGTTGCGGCCCAGCCCGCCGATGGCCCCGCGGTAGGTGCCCTGGGGCTGCGGATACCCCCGGAGGGACGGGCCGGAGCTGAACAGGTTGTACGCGATCATGAACCCCATCGTCGGGCAGGTGCCGCCGTTGGCCCGCGGAACGTTGTCCATGTCTCCGCTGTACGGCGTGATCTCGGTGGCGCCGCCGACGACCGTCGTCGGCGGGAACCACAGGAAGTCCTTCAGCTGCTGGTAATTTCGGCCGAGCGGAACGGACGGAGCGTTGTGATGGCCGCCGTCGCTGCGCGCGTAGCTGGGCGTGCTGAAGTACGCCAGGCCGATGAAGTCGCTCGGGTGGTTCTTCTTGATGTCGTCGATCGCCGACTGGATGCCGACCTTGCACGCCCACGCCTGTGCCTCGTGGACGTTGCCCGGCCACCAGAACTGATCCGTGTTGTAGTTGCCGAGCCAGTCCACCCACGTCATCGGTCCGAACCAGAACTGGTGTTTGGCCCGTTTCGGGTTGTCCTGGTAGTCCATGTAGGGCGCCGGCTCCAGGAACGCTACTGCATCATCCTTGGCGCCGGCGACCACCAGGCCGCTGGTGAGCTGAATGGACGTCTTGGTCGGGGCGGGCGAACTGGCGAGGGTGTAGTAGTACTTGACTCCGCCGGTCGTGATGCGCACCGTGTCCCCCGCCGTGGGCGCCGCCGACAGCCCGCTAAGCGAGAGCGACAGCGAACCCTTGGCGGGCGAGGAGGCCAGTTTGCCCCCGGTCGGCGCCTTGGTCGGCATGGTCGAGGGATCAGGCTTCTGCTTCACCTGGAACGCGCCCCAGACGTAGTAGTCGCCGTTGCCGATCATCCCGGATAGTGGCTTGCTGCTCCGGTCCCGGCGGTAGGTCACCACGCCGTTGCTGGTGCCGTTGACCTCCAGGCCCAGGGCGAAGTCGATGTACGCCCGCCAGAAGCGCTCATTCAGATTGGAGAGCGTCTGCGTGGTCCACCAGCGGTTGTTCAACCCGGTGTCGGCCGTCGGGTCGGGGATGGCGTCGTAATACTTGATTCGACCCGCCCGGATTTGCGACGGGAACGGGGCCGGACTCTGCCGCAGCCAGTGCAGGATGGCGGCGTAGTTGATGCGCCAGTTGTAGGTAACCCCCGTCTGGGGGACGCCGTTGACGATCTCGATGACGTCGGTGGTCGTCTGCGGCTTCTTGATGGTGTAGGTTCCGCCCGAACTGGTCTCCCACATGATGTTGTTGTGGTCCAGCCAGCCGAGCGTGCCGGTGTCCGTGTTGTACTTGAAGAAGAAGCGCTGTCGCCAGTCCTTCGCGCCGTTGTCGGCGTAGTTGGCGGAGTTGGTGGGGTCGCTGGTGGCGGTGGCCGGGCCACGCGGGTCGGGCGGCCAGACGAGGAACGTCTTGCCCCAGTAGCCGGGGCCCTGGGTGTAGCCCTTGAACGGGCTCGTCGAGCGGTACTCGTCGTACCCGTTCGTCTCGAAGGCCAGGTTCTTCGCGGTGCCGCCGACAACCTCTTTCACCGTCGCCGCGTACGGGTTGCCGCTGGCATCGCCGCCGGTGCGCAGGAAGTTGTCGCCGCCGGGGGCCGTCTCGTAGCTGTCCGGGGCGCGGGTGAACGCCCGGTCGGCGGGAACGTTCGGCGTGGTGCCGGCATTGTGCTTGAAGAAGTCCTCGATGATCGTTGCGCCGGCATCGGTCGTCACCGAGATGTTGGCGGGATCGAAGGTTTCCCCACCGCCCGACGGGATGCTCGCGGTCCCCTGCAGGGCGGCACTGCCGGTCGCCGAATACTGGCCGAAGCGGGGGTAGACGGTTTCCGGATTCATCGACGTGGTGCGGATTCCGGAACGCGGAATGCCCGGCAGGCTCTGGAACCGCATCGACCCGGACAGGTCCATGATGATGACCACGTCGCGCGGCCGGTGGACAGCGGTCGCCTTCGCGGTCGTGTTGAACGTTGTCAGGCCGAAGACGCGCGCGAACATGAAGTTTCCCTGGCCGGCAACGGTGGCGCGGACGGCGCTGTAAGGCTCCGAGTCATCGGGGCGCGGGAACTTGAGGGAGAACTTTTCCTGCGACGGGTCCGCGTCGTTGTATGTGTAAATGTACGACCCGACCTCGACCGTCACCTGGCCGGTTTTGTACGTGTAAGCGTTGGGGTGGACCTTCGCCGTGGCGACCGGGTCGGGGTTGCCGTCCGGATCCTTGGGTGCCCAGTTCTCGTTGGGATCCCCGGTGACGGCCTGGCCGACGATCGAATTGGCCTTGGCGGCGGTGATGGCGGCACCCGGCACGGCGTCGTAGTTGTAAGGGACGGTGGCGTCCGCGTCCCCGGTGATCGTGCGTGCCCCGGCCATGGCGGCTGAGTCGGCGGCGTTTTGCGTCTGCGTCCGCGCGACCGCGATCAGCCCAATGTCGATGGCCAGCGCGACCAGGCCCATCAGGCCGATCAAGCACACCGCCACCAGCGGCAGGATGTTGCCGCGGCGACGCGTGGCGAGAGGTTTCCGTCTCATTGCCAAGTCTCCTGTCCCGTGGGGGTAGCCTTGTCAGTTCGCCTCGCTGTACATCAGCCCCTTCACCTGCATGTGGATGGTGTTGCCCAGCCGCAGGAAGGACGGGAGGATGGGCTGGTAATCGCAATCGACCTGGACGACGATGTACTGCCCGAAAGCAGCGTTGGCGGCCGGGTCCACCCCCTGAATCTGCTTACCGCTGGTGAAACTGTTCCACGCCGAGGCGTTGACCCCGCTCACCTCCCCGGTCGTGGCGTTGAGGTTGACGTACACCTTCGTGGCGCCGTTCAGCACATAGTTGCCGGTGGTATCGGCCGAGATGTAGTACTTGCCGTTCGAGGCGTCGGTGAGATACTTGCCCGTCCCGTCGGTCTGGTAGCCGTAGGCGGAGTTGCCGGCGGCATCGTAGCCGTACACCTTGTTGCCGCTGGCGTCGCCGTGGTAAATCTGGACCGAGAAGTTCTGCACCTTCCCCTCGAAGCCGGCCATCTTCTGCTGGACGAACGCCCTGGTGTCTGCGTCCAGCGTGGCGCTGGTGGTGTTGACGACCGCGTAGCGCGCCCCCTCGCGGGCGGCATTGGCGAGCAACTGGCGGGTGAAAATCATCCGGCAGTACTCGAAAACGCCGAACAGCAGCATCAGGAAGGCAACGAGGACGAACGCCGTCTCGACCAGGGCGGCGCCGCGCCGCGGCCGGCGGTGGGTTGTCGGACCGTCTGTCATGGGTTTCACTCCTGCGTCGCAGCGCCTCACTGCAACGGGATGTTCGAGTTCAGCTCCAGCGGAACGTCCCGCATCGAGTACCAGTCGGCGGTGGCGGTCAGCGTCGTCGTCGAGGTGATCTGGTGAAGGAGGATCCACCGGACGCGATCGAACGGGATGGTGACCGTTACCCGGAACTGGTCCAGTTGCTTCGCCTGCCGCGGGTCCGCCCGGGTGGCGTCGGTCACGTTGACGAGGGTCACGTCCGCGGTCGTGGCGCTGATGCCGTTCTGCACGAGGTAGTTGGCGACCGCCTGCTTGACCGCCGCCTGGTCCCGGATGCCGGTGGACGCCTGCCGGCCGCCCTCCCGGGCGGCGTTGCTGAGGAACTGCTGGACCTCGACCAGGCGGCCGACCTCCCAGACCCCGACCAGGAGCGGCGCCAGGAAGACGGCGATGATGGCGAACTCGACGGCGGCGGCCCCGCGCCGCGCGCCGCTGCGGCGACCGGCAGCGATCATGGTGTTCTCCCAGTTCCGCCCCGGGCCGGGCGGCAAACGCCGAGGCGGGTTCGCCAGGCGCGGGTTATGTTGTCGAGGGGGTGAAACCTCATCCGCGGATTGGGCTTCGTGGGGACGGGATATTGGCTGGGGGGTTCCTGAGCGAAAGGCCTCCCGTGGCATCCAGCCGGTCGGCCGCGCCCCCCATCCGGGGTGCGTAATACACCTCCTCGCGGCAAGTCTAGGTCACGCGCCGAGGAATGCAAACGAACGGAGCACAATATTGCAGATATGCCGAGAACGCGGCGGGCTCGGCGGCGCCGGGACGTGCGGTCCGCTTCGTGATTGACAGCAAGAAATTCCCCGCTTACGCTCTAATGTGTGGTTCATCCAAGGGGGGTAGCCGCCACTCACCGCAGGCCTTTTCTCACCTGACCCACGGGTAGCCGGCCAACCACCAAACCGGCATCCGGGCAGGGCCGTTCGCGGCGAGGCGCGCGGCACATAGAGGATCGAAGCATGCTCAATCTCTGGGGATCGCGCAAGAAAGTGGATTGTGACGGGATGTCCCGCCGGGACTTCCTCAAGGCGGGCGTCCTCGGCACGACCGGCCTGACGTTGCCCGACCTGCTCCGCGCCCGCGCCGCTGCGGCCGCCAGCGGCAGACCGACGCGCAACACCTCCGTCGTCTGGCTCTGGTTGGGCGGCGGTCCCACCCATGTGGAAACGTTTGACCCGAAGATGACAGCCCCGGTCGAGTTCCGCAGCACGGTCGGCGCCACCCCGACGAACGTCTCCGGCGTGGAGATCGGCGGGCTGTTCGCGAAGATGGCCCGCGTGGCCGATAAGATGGCGTTCGTGCGGTCGTTCGCGCATCGCAACTCCGGTCACGGTGGCGGCACCCACTGGGTCATGACCGGCTATGACTTCCCGCCGGCCGACAACGGTCAGGCGCCGATCAAGCCCGGCCTCGGGTCCATCCTGGCGCGCCACCGCGGGCCGAACAATCCGACCACCGGCCTGCCGACCTACGTCCGCATCGGCGGCATCCTCGGCGACGGCCCGGCGTGGCTCGGCTCGTCCTACGCTCCGTTCGACACGGCCGGCAACGCCCGCAGCAACATGGACCTGCGGGTCACCCTGGAGCGGCTCAACGAGCGGCGCACCCTGCTGCGCTCCTTCGACACGCTCAACCGCCAGATCGACCGCAGTGGCCTGATGACCGGCCTGGACAGCTTCGAGACGCAGGCCTTCGACCTGCTCCTCAGCCGGGCTCGCGAGGTGTTCGACGTTTCCCGCGAGGAGCCGCGCACGCGCGACCTGTACGGGTCGTCGCGGCTGTCGCAGCAGCTGCTGCTGGCGCGGCGCCTGTGCGAGGCCGGCGTCGGGTTCGTCACGCTGCACTTCGGCGGGTGGGACATGCACGGCCAGATCGCGCAGAACATGCGCCAGCTTGGCCCGCAGCTCGATCACGCGGTGGCGGCGTTCATCCAGGATGTCCACCAGCGCGGTCTCGCCAACGACATCCTGCTGGTCATCACCGGCGAGTTCGGCCGCACGCCGCGCGTCAACGGCGGGGCCGGCCGCGACCACTGGGCGCCGCTGTCCACGCTGGCCCTCGCCGGCGGCGGGCTGCGCATGGGGCAGGTCGTCGGCGAGTCGTCGGCCAAGGCCGAGGTGCCGCGGACGACGCCGATTACCCCGCAGGATCTCATGGCGACCGTCTTCCACGTCCTGGGGATCCCGCGCGACCTGCACTACAACGACCCGCGCGGCCGCCCGACGACAATGATCGACACCGGCCGACCCATCGCCGAGCTGGTGTAGCCGGCCGCGTGTCGTCCGCACTTTGAAGTGGCGCTGGGGAGCGGCTTCTCGTTCCCTGACCAGCCGCGAGCGCGGGGAGGTCCGCTCGCTCGCGCTCGCGGCTGGTCACCCTCTCCGCGGCAACGGCCCGACCCTCGGTGCAGCGCCTCACGCCAGCCGCCGCCGCGTCAGCCACAACGACGTTCGGCCGGCGGCCGCAAACGCCTCGACCGCGAACAGGTAGCGACCCACGAGCACCGGGTGCGCGGGCAGGTGGTCCCACACCACCTGATCGATCGCGCCGTTTTCGTTCTCCAGGTCCAGCACCTGCACGAACCACCGTCCACGCCCCTCGCTCGCGTCGCGCCCCGAGAAGACCGCCACCCGCCCGTAAGTGGTCGCGTGCATCGCCCACGGGAGCAGGTCGCTGGTCGCGACGCGCGTCTGCTGGCCGAGCAGGTCGCACAGCACCAGCGCCCGCCCCGCCCGGCACAGCACCTGCTGCCGGCCCTGCACCGTCACCCCATCGAGCGGCAACCCGCCCTGGTCGGGGTATGTGAAGTGGTTGAGCGCCGCCTGCGGGCCGACCGTCACCGCACACAACTCGTCGGTCGCGGCGACGAACGCGGTGCCGCACGCATCGTCCCCGGCCGTTGGCACGTACACCACCCCCGGCATGTCGTGGACGTTGACCAGCAGCTGCTTCCCGATGAGCAGAGGCGCCGCCGACAGCGGGCGCGGACCGTCGGCTGCCTGCGTCCCGCCCGGCTTGCCGCGCGCTGCTGGGGCCGGATCCAGCAGCCACAACCCCTGAGGGGCCGCCAGCAGCAGCCCGTCGTGGTCCGTCAGCGCCGCTTCGATCAGCGCGCACCGACTGCCGTCGTCGAGGTGGACCTCGCCCAGGTTCAGAACCAGGCGCCGCGGCGCGGGCAGCCGGCCGTAAGTGACCAGCAGCGGGGCGGCGTACAGCACCGGCCCGTTCGGCCCGGTCGTCAGCCAGGCGGCGACGCGCTCCAGCCCGTTGCGGCTGTCGCGCAACAGCACCGGACCAGCCAGCAGCCGCTCGCCCGGACCCGCCTCCCACAGATCGAGCGGGCGATAGTCGTCGCGGACCGGGTCGTCCAGAGCCAGCAGGTTGACCGCCTTGACGCCGTGGTCCGAGTGGACCACCAGCCAGACGCCGCTCGCCCGCGCCCGCAGGCGTCCCCGCCCCGCGCCGGGCCAGAGTTCCTCGGACACCAGCGGAGCCAGGCCGCTGCGGTCGTGGAACGGGTCAACGAGCAGGTAGCGCCCGTCCGGCCCGCCCACCCACAGCCAGCCGCCGGCCTCGATCAGGCCCAGCGGCCGGTGGTCCCAGCGGCCGGTGTGCAGGTAGCCGTCCAGGCAGAGGACGCCCGCCGCGCCGGCATGCTGCAATGGCGGGTGCAGGTGCAGGAGGGGCCGGCTCTGCGCGGCGCCAGCGCCGGGCGCGGGGCTGCCGGACACGTCGGATGCCCACTGGGCCTGAGCCCAGCCGGGACCGAGTTCCTGGCGGCACTGGCGGCAGTAGCGCGCGAGGCAGCGGTTGAGAGTGTAGCAGCGGCCGCGGCGGCCCAGCCGCGGACACCGCGCCGACACGCGGTGACAGGCGGGGCAGACAGCCAGCTCGTCGTCCGGCCCCTCCGGCACCTGTCCGGGGCACCCGGGGTACGGACACTGCAGCACAGCGGAAGCCGGCGACGCGGCCGGCGGCGGCGTGTTCATGGGGCTGGCCTCGGCGGCGCGGCGGACGCCGCAAAACAGAAGGAGAGTAAAGGCGGCCAGCAGCCTTCAAGGGCCGGCGCGACGCGCCCGCGCGGCCACAGCCGCCGCCCTCCCACGCCGAGGGCCGTTGCCAGGCGTTCAGTCACCCGTGCCTGCACGTCGCCAGGCCCGCCGACCGGCGGCCGCGTCGCCCAGGCGTCCGCGTCGCGCCAGCCCGCCCAGACCTCAACGTGGTCTCTGAATTCCGCGAGGAGCGCGACCTCGCCCGGCCGTCGGAACAGTGCTCCCAGGGCGCAGCACGCGGTCAACGGGCCGGCCGGCCAGTCCGCGGCCACCGACTGCCGTTCGCGCGCCTCCTCGTACTCCCGGACCAGACCGCGGGCCAGAACCGTCAGCTCACCGCACTCACAACCGCCAGTCGTGCCGGCCAGGGCCGCAGTGAGCAGGCACTGCGCGATGTCGTCCTCCAGCAGCGGACGCAGCCAGTCGAGGACAGACCGCCCGTTCGCCGCCGCGGCTGGTCGCGTGCCGAGGTGCCGCCCCACCACGACGGCGAGCAGGGCCGCGTCGTGCAGTTCGACCGCCGTCACGGCCCGGGCGAACGCCAGGCTCGGATCGGTGCAGGTCGGGTCGATCGCCGCGCGGTGGGGGTGCAGCAGGGAACTCTCCGAGGGGTAAGGACCGTCTAACCAGCCGAGGGCGAGCAGGCGCCGGGCCAGCTCCGGAATGGCAGCCCGGGCGGGGATCTGAGCCAGAGAGAGCGCCTGCCCGTCCGCCTCGACCTTTCCGGCCGCCACCAGCGGCAGACCGTCGAGCAGCACGCCGAGGCAGCGTGCGCGGTCCGATTCGGGCTCCCCTTCCGGGAGAGCGCGTGCCTGCTGCCACGCGCTACGGATTGTCTCGGGAGTTGGGTGCGGCGACATCGGGCGGATCCCTCTTGCCCTGGCATTACGGCCCGGCGCCAGGTTACCCGACCCGTGCCGGCGCCGCAACCGCACGCGTGCAAGGAGGCACCCGCCCGGGCTGGGCCGCGCTTGCCAGCGGCCCCCGGACGTGCAACAATCGAGAAGCAACCCTACCGGCCGGCGAGACAGAACCCGATGACTCCCGAACGCTACGCGGTGGTCTGCCAGCTCTTCGACGAGACGGAGAAACTTCCGCCGTCCCAGCGCCACAGCTTCCTGCTCCAGCGCTGCGCCGGCGACACCGCCCTCGTCGATGCTGTCGAGGAGATGCTGCGGAACGCTCCGAGCCCCGATACCGCTCTGTTCGCCCACACCCCCTGCCCGGTCAACATCAAGGCGGTCCTCACGGTCGGGGATGAGTCGAACCTGATCGGCCGTCGTGTCGGGCCTTACGAGATCCATCGCCAGGTCGGCAGCGGCGGTATGGGCAGCGTTTACCTGGCCGCGCGCGTCGGCGAGTTCGAGCAGCAGGTCGCCATCAAGCTGATGCGGGCCGGCCTGGCGACCGACGAACTCGTCCAGCGCTTCCGCACCGAGCGGCAGGTTCTCGCCGGACTGAACCACCCGCACATCGGCCGCCTTCTCGACGGCGGCACGACCGAGGACGGGCTGCCGTACTTCGTGATGGAGTACATCGAGGGCGTCCCCCTCGACCGCTACTGCAGCGACCACCGCCTCGACGCCCACGGACGCGCCCGCCTGCTGCTGAAGGTCTGCGAGGCGGTCGCCTACGCCCACGGCTGCACCGTCGTCCACCGCGACCTGAAGCCGGGGAACGTCCTGGTCACCACCGACGGCGCGCCCAAGGTGGTCGATTTCGGTCTGGCCAAGCGCCTGGAGGACGGGCAGGAAGGGCAGACCGCCAGCGGCATGATCCTCGGCACGCCCGGCTACATGGCCCCCGAGCAGGCCGCCGGCAGACCGGGCGAGATCGGCCCGCTCGCCGACGTGTGGGCGCTGGGCGCGATCCTGTACGAGCTACTGACCGGGCGTCCGCCGTTCCGCGCCGACAGCCCGCTCGACACGATCATGCAGGTGCTCAAGGAGGAGCCGGTGCCTCCGTCACGCCTCCACCCGAAGCTGCCGCGCGACCTCGAAACGATCACCCTGAAGTGCCTCCAGAAAGAGCCGCGCAAACGCTACGCCAGCGTTGAGGCCCTGGCCGACGATCTGCGCCGCTTCCTCGACGGCGTCCCCATCCAGGCGCGCCCCGTCGGGCGCGGCGAGCGGCTGTGGCGGTGGTGCCGGCGCAACCCGAGGGTGGCCGGGCTGCTCGCGCTGCTTGTCGTCGTCATTGCCGGGAGTTTTGCCGCCGTCACGTCGTTGTGGCTGCACGCCCAGACGCAGCGCGATCGGGCCGAGCGCAACTTTAACCGTGTCTTCGACGCCGTCCAGGAGTCGCTCATCCGCGTCAGCGACAGCAAGGAGCTGAAGGCTCCGGAGTTGCTGGCGTTCCGCAAGCGGCTTCTGGAGGCGGCGCGGCGGCAGTTTCAGCAGTTCGTGGCGGAGTTGGGCGACGATCCGCGGGCGCGGCAGCAGCTGGCCCGGGCTCGGCTGCGCGTCGGCCAGATCCACCACGCGATGGGCGACCGGGCCGCAGCAGTCGCGGAGATGCGCCAGGGGATCGAACTGACCGAGCGCCTCGTCGCGGAGCAGCCGCGGGACCGCGCCGCCCGGTCGTTGCTCGCCCTGGGGTACGAGTGGCTCGGCGTCGTCCAGCCGAACGGCACCGAGGCGGCTGCGGCCTTCCGCCGGTCGCTGGAGCTGCGCGAGGCCCTGACTGCCGACTCCCCCGAGAGGGCCGGCACTTACCGCAGCCAGCTGGCGTTCAACTACTACAACGCGGGGCATCACCTGGGATCCCGCCGGGCCGACGAGGCAATGGTCTGGCTGGGGAAGGCAAGGGCCATCCGCGAGGAGCAGGCGCGAGGCGAGCCCGGCCGGGCGATCCTCGACCACCTGGCCACCATCCACCTGCTGATCGGCGCGATTCAGGCCCGGACCGACCGCCCGAAGGAGGCGGAGGCGTCCTGCCGACGGGCGATCGAGGTCTACGAGCGGCTGATCCGGGCCGAACCGGACGACGGCGCTCACCGGGTTGCCCTCGCCGACGCCTACCAGGAACTCCACCTGGCACAGGGGGTCGCCCGCAAGCACCGGGAGGGCCTGGCCTCGCTGCACAGGGCCTGCGCCGTCCTGGAGGAGTTCCTCGCGCGCGAGCCGGCTCTCGGGACGAACCTCCTTCCATATCAGCGGGCTCTGGCCCGGACCACCTACAACCTGGCCCTGGAGCACGCCGCCCACACGCCCCAGTCGGCCGACGCCGACCGCATGTTCGAGAAGACGCGGGTGCTGTGCGGCAAGCTCCTCGCGGTCCGCCCGGCCGACGTGGAGCTGCTCTCCTGGCACGGGATCAGCTGTTACAACCTGGGGGTCAAGAAGCTCTTCAACCCCGACGCGATGCTGCGCCTCCATCAGGAGGCGCAAACGAGCCTGGAGCAGGTCGCGCGGCTGCAGCCGCGAAACCTGGACAACCACAGCGAACTGGGCGAGGTGCTCCACAGCGTCGGCAGCCTGCTCGCGGCACGCGATCAGCGCGCGGAGGCGGTGAAACTGCTGCGCCGCGCGGTCGAGCACCAGCGCAGGGCTCACGATGGGGATGGTAAAAAAGGAACTTTCACGGCCCGCCTGGTCCGACATCAGCGCATCCTGGGGAACGTCCTGCGCGACCTGAAGCGGCCGGCCGAGGCCGCCGGCGTCGCCCTGGAGCGCGCCAGGCTGTGTACCGGGAATGCGCGCGAGCTGTGCGAGGTGGCCCACGACCTGGCGGCGTGCGTGACGGTGATCGGGGACGCGGCCGGCAGTCTCGCGGAGGCGCAGCAGGCCGAGCGCCAGCGCTGCGCGGACCTGGCCATCGAGCAGCTGCGGTCGGCGGTCGCGGCCGGTTACCGCGACGCGCGCCGGCTGCAGGAAGACGAGGTATTCGACCCGCTCCGCGACCGGGCCGACTTCCGTGAACTGCTCCGCCAGGTAGAAGCGCGGGCGAAAGCGAAATCCTCCCGGCCCTGATACCTGATCCGAGGGATGGCATCTGCTTTCCCTCTCCTCCACGAGGGGAGAGGGGGGAAGCCAACCGGACAGGACCAGCTGAACCTTGGATGCGCCAAGCGGCTGATCGCGTCCGGCTTGTGGGGTAGGCAGCGTGCCCGGTGGCACGGGGCGCCGCCCGTGGGCTTTAAAGAAGTTGCTCCTGCACCTGGCCGGTACAATAAGGGGCATGGCCGAGACGCTGACGAACGACAAGCTCCGAATCACCCTCCCGCTGATCGCTCCGGAACCGCAGCCGCGCGCCGCGTGGCATGGCCTGACGCCCGCGGCGCCGCTGCCGGTACACGAGAGCGCCCCGGACGCGCCCGAGCCGCCGGAACCGCAGGGCGCCTACGCCGACGCCACCCCCGAGACGCCGCTGCAGGTGCCGCGGTTCCCCGAGGGAACCGCCAACCCGGTGGAGTTGCTCGCGCCGGCCGGCGGGCCGGACGCCGCGTTCGCCGCCTTCCACTTCGGCGCCGACGCAATCTACCTCGGGCTGAAGAAGTTCTCCGCCCGCGCCGAGGCCGAGAATTTCACCCTGGAAGAACTCGACGAGGTGACCGCCTACGCCCACAGCCTCGAACCGCGCCGCCGCGTCTTCGTCACCATCAACACCCTCATTCGCCAGGACGAGGTGCCGGACCTGGTCGAGGCCGTCGCCACCCTCGATGACATGGGTGTCGATGCGGTGATCCTGCAGGATCTCGGCGTCTATCACCTGCTGCGCCGCCACTTCCCGCGGCTGGAGCTGCACGCAAGCACGCAACTCGCCGTTCACAACCGGATGGGCGCCAAGGTGCTGCACCGGCTCGGGTTTCAGCGGGTCGTCCTCGCCCGGGAGTTGACCTTCGAGGAGGTCCACGACATCACGGCCGCGGCCAGCATCGAGACGGAGGTATTCATTCACGGCGCCCTGTGCTACTCGTACAGCGGGCTGTGCCTCTTCTCGTCGCAGACGCTCGGCCGCAGCGGCAACCGCGGCAAGTGCGCCTACTCGTGCCGCGACTCCTACGAGGTGACCGGCGCCCCACCAACCCTGCGCGACGGCACGGCGGTCAAGCGTGACCCGCGCACCGGGTTCCCGTTCTCGATGAAGGATCTGGCCCTGCCCGACCACATCCCCGCGCTGCGTGCCGCGGGCGTGTCGTGCTTCAAGGTCGAGGGACGCAAGAAGAGTCCGCTCTACGTCGCGACCACGACCGACTACTACCGGCGACTGCTGGACGGCACCCTGTCACCGGAGGAGCGCCCGGCTCGCGAGGCGGACCTGCAAACCGTCTTCAGCCGGCCGTGGACGCGGTTGTTCGTGCAGTCGCATCAGGACAAGGAGGTCGCCGACCGCGACACGGTCGGCCATCGCGGCACGTCCATCGGGCACGTCGAGGCGGTTCCGGGCGCCGGCACGGCCGAAGCGCGGCTGCGCTTCCGCGCTGGGCGGGCGCTGGAGCGGCACGACGGGTTGCAGGTCGATCTGCCTGTGCTCGGCAAGCCGTTCGGCTTCGCGGTCGAGCGCCTGTGGATGGCGGCGCCGGGTCGGAAGGGCAGGCGCCAGGAAGCGTTCCAGGCGCCGGCCGGGGCGCTCGTCGAGGTGAGTCTGCCGCGCGACCACCCGGCGATTCCGGCCGGGGCGCCGGTCTATTGCTCGTCGTCGCAGGCGGTCAAGCAGCGCTACCGCCATGCGCGCCCGAAACCTGGCCTGTATCACACGCGGCGGGCGGTGAACGTGGACGCGGTACTGGCACCTGAAGGGTTGACTGTGACCGGCCGCATCGTGCCGCGGCACGCCGACGAGTCGCCGGTAGAAGTGAGTCGCGCGCTCCCCGGTCCGTTCGCGCCGGCGCGCGACGTTGCCGCCGTCGCGAACGCCGCCCGTGGCGCGTTCGCGAAACTGGGGGCGACCCACCTCGCCCTCGGCGCGTTCGCCTTCCGCAACGACGGGGGTCTGTTCGTGCCGGTGTCGCGCCTCAACCAGCTGCGCCGCGACCTGGTGGCGGAACTGGAGAAGACGCTGCAGCGGCAAGCGGAGGAACGGCTGGCACGGGTACGGGCTGAGGTGATGGGTGACATTCCTGAAGCCCACGGGACGCTATCCGTGGGCTTTGAACCAGCGCGCGCCTGCCGCTGGTCGATCAAGGTGGACCGCGTCGGTTTCCTCGATGCCCTGGAGGAGGCCGACTGGGCCGACCTGGATGAGGTCGTGGTGGACATCGCGCGCGACCACCCCACCGTCCTCGCGGAAAACCTGGACCGCTGGGCCGGGCGCGTCGGGCGCGAGCGCGTCCGGCTGGCACTCCCGGCCCTGACACGCAGTTGGGAGGACCGGGGTCTGCGTCGCAAGATCGACGGCCTGCGCGCCCGCGACTGGTCGAGGTGGGAGGCGGCCAACCTGTCGGCGTGGGGTTACCTTGGCCTCGACCCCGAGCACGGCGACCTGGGCGGGCTCGACCTGGCGACCGACTGGTCGGTCTACGTGCTGAACCGGCTGGCGGCGCGGCAGTTGCTCGACATGGGCGTGAGCCGGTTCGCCCTTTCGCCGGAGGACGGTCTGGGCAACCTGCGGACCCTGCTGCCGGAGTTCAGCCCGCGGGCGGTGCTCATCGTTTACCAGGACACACCACAGTTCCTCGCCGAGTCGTGCGCCTACGCCAACCTGATCGGCGGTTGTCCGGGCAAGGCGAATTGCAGCTTCGAGAGCATGGAGATGGTGTCGAGTCACGGCGAGCGGGTCACCGCTCTCGACTATCACTGCCGCACCATCGTCCTCGACCAGGCGCCGTTCTGCCTGTCCGGGCGCCTCGCCGATCTGCGCAAGGCGGGCGCGGTGAACCTGCGGGCCGACTTCATCTATCGGAGGTATGCGCCGGACGAGGTGCGCCGGTTGTGGCGTCTGATCCGTGCCGGCAGGCCTGTCCCGCGCGGCCACGCCGCCAACTTTGATCGCGGGCTACTGTAACCCTGGTCAGGTTCGTCCGAGCCCGCAGCGTCAGCGCGGGACGCAAGCAGGGGGATCGCGCTTCCGCGGTACTTGTCCTGAGCGAGCCGAATCGGTTCAATTGCCCGCCCCACCGGCTCCGGGAGAGGAGGGGGGCGAGAGGAGCGTGCGAAGGCGCGCCACCTCCGCCGCCAGTTCGTCGGCGCGCCGACGCTCCTCTTCGGCACGCTGCCGTTCCTGGTCGGCGTGTTGCCGTACTTCTTCCATTGCTTGCCTGGCCTGCTCGGCGCGCTGACGCTCCTGCTCCTTCGCGAGTTTCTCCTGCTCGGCGCGCTGACGCTCCTGCTCGGCGCGCTGACGCTCCTGCGCCACCACTGCCTGCGCCTGTTCGGCCAGGCGGCGGCTCTCCTGAAGTTCCTCGCTGAGTTCCTCCATCTGTTGCCTCATCTCCGGGAGGAAGGGGAGCCGCTCGCGCGTCCGCATACTGATGAGGGCCACCTGGTCCCCGTCGGGACGCAGGAAGAGCGCCAGCTCGGAGCTGGGCAGAGTACCGTCTGCGCCGGGCTGCAGCTCCTCGTACTTGCCCCGGATCAGGCGATAGCCGACCAGCGGGCGCTCCTGGTTTCCCCCCTCGGGGTCGAACAGGAAATACTCGCGCACCCCGAGGCGCTCATAGAGGCGAACCTTCTCGTCCTTGTCCTCGCTGGCTGTCGCGTCGGAAAGGACTTCGAGAATGAAGCATGGGCCGGTGTTGTGCTCCCAGCTTTTGAAGGAGTGACGCTGGGTGCGCGGATCGACGCCCTTGATGACCATCACGTCGGGAGCCTTGCGCGCCTGGGGGTTCCCCTCCTGGTAGTACCAGAAGACGTCGCCGATCACGTAGACGTCGGGGCTGGCGCGGAAGTGGTCCCGCAACAGCGCGAGCAGCATGACCACCGCCATCATATGCGGAGGGTATTCGGGCATGGCGTCGGGGTCCGAGTCGGGATAAATGACCTCGGTCGGGGAGGAGGGTAGGTTGTTCATCGTCCGGTTCCGGCCCAGGGCAATCACGCGGAGGAAACCGGGGTCATGATACCCTCCGCTCAGCCGTGCTCGCCAGGGCAATCCCTCGCCCTGGCAGGAATGCAGATCCCGCAGCGGGGGCACGGCGCGTACACTGAACCGGAAAGGGGACCGCCATGAAACTCATCCTCGCCATCATCCAGCCGTCGAAGCTCGAGGCCGTCAAGGAGGCGCTGAGCAAGGTCGCGGTGTTCCGCCTGACCATCGTGGACGTGCAGGGGTTCGGCCGTCAGAAGGGCCGGACCGAGGTGTACCGCGGCCACGAGCTGACGGTGAACCTCCTCCGCAAGGTGCAGCTGCAGATCGCGGTCAACGAGGACTTCGTCGAGCCGACCGTCAACGCCATCCTGGAGGCCGGTCGGACCGGACCCGAGGGCCGCATCGGCGACGGCAAGATCTTCATCCTGCCGCTGGAGGACTGCATCCGCATCCGCACCGGCGAGCGCGGGCCGGAAGCGATTTAGGCGAGCGGCAGCTGTTCTTCACCCCATCCTTGGAGTTCACCCAGTGTCAGCGAGTAGTCGCGTCTTCCACACCCCAGCATCGCAGGCACGGATGTACCACCGACCGGTACGACCCGGCCGACGCGTCTTCGGACTGACCAGCAGCACCAGCGGCCTCTCGCTGCCAGGCCAGCGCCAGCCGACCACCAGCAAGAACGGCTCCGGGCCAACCTCCGGTAGCCAGACCTCGCAGCGCTTGCAGGGTCCACCGGCGGGCGGTACACTAACCAGGAGAGAAGCGACGCACGCCGCAGGGATCGGAGCATGACTCTCAAACCTCCGAAGAAGGTGGTGGTGGCCTTCAAGGTCGAGGAGGAACTCGCGGAATTCCTCGACAAGCTACCCAACAAGAGCGCCTTTATCCGCAAGGCCATCGCCGCCCAGATGAAGACCGAGTGCCCGCTGTGCAACGGAGCGGGTGTGGTGACGCGCGGCCTGCACGACCACTACGCGCCGATCCTGCGCCAGCACAGCCACCGGAGCTGCGACGGCTGCGGCCACGAGCTGCCCCTGCCGCGCGACCCGGGCGCCCTGTCGGCGGAGGACCGCGACCGGCTGGAACAGTTCATCCACGGCGGCCCCTACTACTGCGACAACTGCTACGACCAGGCCCCGACCTGCGATGACTGCGGCTGGCACATCGCCGAGGACCGCGTCGCCGAGCACCAGCGCCAGGCACACCACGATTGACACCACCGACCTCGTCCGCCTCCGCGGGGAGCTGGCCCACCCTCTTCCCCACCCCGACGATGCGGCCCTCCGCCGCGCCGCCGCCCGTGCCGCCGACTGGGTGTTCCACCATCTGACGACCCTGTCCGAGCAGCCCGTCGGCCGGAGCGCCTCGCGGCCCGACATGGAGGCCCTGCTGCGCGAACCCCCGCCCGAGCACGGGGCCGACTTCGATGCCGTCCTCGCCGAGTTCGCCGCGAAGGTCGCCCCGTTCGCCATGCGCACCAACCACCCGCGCTTCCTCGCGTTCATCCCCGGGGCGCCGACGCCGGTGTCGATGCTCGGCGACTGGCTGTGCGCCGGGGCCAACTTCTTCGCCGGCGTCTGGCTGGAGGCGGCCGGGCCGGCCGAGGTCGAGCTGCTGGTGCTCGACTGGTTCAAGGCGTTCCTCGGCTACCCGGCCACCGCGAGCGGCGTCCTCACCGGCGGCGGGTCGGAGGCCAATCTGACCGCGCTGGTCGTCGCCCGCGAGCCGTTGACGTTCGAGCAGCGCGGCCGGGCGGCGCTGTATGTGACAGAGCACCGTCACTGGTCCGCGGACCGGGCCGCCAAGATTATTGGCCTGCGCCCCGACCAGGTTCGCCCCGTGCCCGCCGACAGCGACTTCCGCATGCAGCCCCGCGCCCTCGCCGACGCCGTCGCGCGGGACCGGGTGGCCGGGTTGCTGCCGTGGGCGGTTGTCGCCAACGCCGGCGCGACCAACACCGGCACAGTCGATCCGCTGCGTGGACTGGCCGGAATCTGCCGTCGGGAGGGGCTGTGGCTGCACGTCGATGCCGCCTACGGCTGGCCGGCAGTGCTGACCGGGGAGGGCAGGGCCGCCCTGGACGGGATCGACCTGGCCGACTCGCTGACGCTGGATCCGCACAAGTGGTTCGGCCAGACGTTCGAGGCCGGGTGCGTGCTGGTGCGCGACGGCCGCCGGCTGGGGGAGACGTTCGCGCTGCGGCCGGACTACATGAAGGACGTCGAGCCGGGGGACGACGAGGTCAACTTCGCGGACCAGGGCATCGCCCTGACGCGCCGGTTCCGGGCGCTGAAGATCTGGCTGTCGGTGAAGGTGCTCGGCGTCGCATGGTTCCGCCAGCTGGTCGAGCGCTGCTGCCGGCTGGCGGACTACGCCGCGGCGCTGTTGCGGCAAGGCGGGAGGTTCGAGATCCTCAGCCCGCGTCAGCTGAGCATCGTCGCGTTCCGGTACGTTCCCGCAGGGACCGGCGGCGCCAGGACGGACGAGGATCTGGACCGTCTCAACATGGCGCTGCTCGATAAGGTGCGGGCCACGGGGCGGGCGTTCCTGTCCTCGACGCGCCTGCACGGGCGCGTCGCGCTGCGGTTCTGCTTCGTCAACTGGCGCACCACGGCAGGTGACGTCGAGGAGGTGGTGCAGCTGCTGACTGCCCTGGGCGGCCGCCTCGGCTGACGGACGCACATGCCGTTCCTGGTATACTCAGGGAAGACGTGCCGCCGGACGAAACCGCGAGGATGAGGCCAGGCCATGAGCAAGCGCAAGTTGGGGGTGCGGCTGGAGTCGCTGGGGCTGCCATTGCGGCGCGCCCTGCAGGAGGCGGAGCGCATGGGCGTGCCGGGCGTCCAGGTGGACGCGGTCGGCGACCTCGCCCCGGACAAACTCTCCCAGACCGGGCGGCGCGAGTTCCGCCACCTGTTGCGCGCCCACAACCTGGAACTGACGGCGATCGGCTGTCCGCTCCGGCGCGGCCTGGACACGATCGAGAACCAGGAGGCGCGCCTCGACCACGTCAAGAAGGTGATGACGCTCAGTTTCGATCTCGGACCGCGCATCGCCATCGTCCAGGCGGGCCGCGTCCCCGAGTCGGCCGACGACCCGCGTACCGGGCTGCTGTCCGAGGCGCTGCGGGTGCTGGGGTATCACGGCGACCGGACCGGCGCCACGCTCGCTCTGGAAACGGGGCTGGAGTCGGGGCAGGCGCTGTGCGAGTTCCTCGACCGCTTCGACACCGGCGGGCTGGGTGTGAACCTCGACCCGGCGAACCTGGTGATGAACGGCTTCGACCCCTACGAGAGCGCGCGCGCGCTCCGCGGCAGGGTACTCCACAGCCACGCCAAGGACGCGCGCCGGGCAACCGCCAACCGCTCGGCGCAGGAGGTGCCGCTCGGCCACGGCGACATCGACTGGCTCCTCTATGCGAGCGTCCTGGAGGAGATCGACTACGCCGGCTGGGTCGTGGTCGAGCGCGAGACAGGCGCGAACCGCGTCGCCGACGTCGCGGCGGGCGTCAGCTTCCTGCGGCGGTTCCTGAACTGACGTCTCCCAAAGCCCACCCACTGCGCCGGGTGGGGTCGATTCGGGTCACATCCGACCGTGGATCCGGACATTCCCCTCAACGGTCTCGACACGCCACTCCGCAAGCGGCAGCGCCTCCGCAAGGCGCCCCACCCCGAGCCCGCCGACAGAAGTTTTCGCCGCGGCCCCGCCCGCCAGAATCGGCGCGATGAAGACGTGAACCTCGTCGATGACGCGGGCGTCGAGGAAGCTGCCGAGGACTTCGGTTCCTCCCTCTACCAGCACATTCGTTAGCCGGCGCCGGCCCAGCTCGTCGAGCAGGCCGAACACCGTCGGTCGTCGCCCTGCCGACGCCAGGGGCAACACTTCGCAGCCCATCTCGCGCAGCCCCTCGATTCGCTCCACTGGGGCGGTCGGCCCGACGACAATCAGGACCGGCACCTCCCGCGCCGTGGCGGCGAGGCGCGAGGTCAGCGGTAAGCGCGCCGCGCTGTCGAGCACCACGCGCACCGGCGTGCGCGGGCCGGGCGGACGCACCGTCAACGATGGGTCGTCCACCAGCGCGGTCCCGCTGCCGACGAGGATTGCATCCATGCACCCGCGCAGGGTGTGGACGAGGCGGCGCGCCGCCTCGTTGCTAATCCACTTCGAGTCGCCGGTGCGCGTGGCGATTTTGCCGTCGAGCGTCATCGCCCACTTGGCGTGGATGTAAGGCCGGCCGGTCCGCAGCAGCTTCAGGTAGGGTGCGTTGAGCCGTCGCGCCTCGTCCTCGCACAGGCCGACCGCGACCGCCACGCCCGCAGACCGGAGGCGTTCGATCCCCTGGCCTGCCACCTGCGGAAACGGGTCGGCCATCGCCGCCACGACGCGCGCCACCCCGGCGCGCAGAACGGCGTCGGTACACGGCGGCGTCTTCCCGTGGTGGCAGCACGGTTCCAGCGTGACGTAAAGGGTGGCCCCCCGCGCCGCGGCGCCGGCCTCCGCCAGGGCGTTCACCTCCGCGTGCGCCTCGCCGTAGCGCCGGTGCCAGCCCGCGCCGACGAGCTGCCCGGCGCGGACGACGACGGCGCCCACGAGCGGGTTCGGCTCGACGTACCCCCGGCCGCGCTCGGCCACCTCCAGCGCGCGGCGCATCCACGGCAAATCGACATCGCTCATACCGTCAGCCTACACGGTCCGCGGACGCAGGACACGTCCGGCGCCGGCGGACCAGCCCGGAGCGCCAGCGCCGGGCCTGGTTCTACCCGTCGCTGGCACTCCGGGCTGGTCAACGGCGCTGGGAGTGGCCGCTCTTGCCCGGCGGGGTAGTTCATCGTATGAATAGATAGTTGTGCCTTCGTTTCCCTCTCTGATGAAAGGATCTGCTTGTGTTGCCAAGCGTTGCGGTAGTCGGCGCGACCGGAGCGGTCGGCGAGATCATGCGGCAGGTACTCACTGAGCGTGCGTTCCCCCTGCGCGCGATCAAATTCCTGGCGTCGGAGCGCAGCGCAGGCAAAACGATCGAGTTCCAGGGTAAAAAACATACGGTCGAGCCGATCCGTCCGGAGGCGTTCGCCGGCGTGGACATCGTTCTGTCGAGCACGCCCGCCTCGGTCAGCCGCGAGTACAGTCCGCTCGCCGCCCGCGCCGGGGCCGTCGTCGTCGATAACTCCAGCGCCTGGCGCATGGACCCCGAGGTGCCGCTCGTCGTCCCCGAGGTCAATGCCGACGCGCTGCAGCGCATCCCGAAGGGCATCGTCGCCAACCCGAACTGCTCGACGATCCAGATGGTGGTGGCGCTCAAGCCGCTGCACGACCTGGCGCGCATCCGGCGCGTCGTCGTCTCGACCTACCAGGCGTCGAGCGGCAAGGGCGCGACCGGCCTGCTCGAGCTGGACGCGCAGGTCGCCGCCCTCGGTAAGGGCGAGGCGATTCCTCCGGTGAAGGCCCACGTCGCCCAGCTCGCCGGCAACGTCCTGCCGCACGACTGGAAGGCGGGCGAGGAGGGCTACACCGAGGAAGAGTGGAAGATGGTGCGCGAGACGCGCAAGATCATGGGCGACGAGAGCATTCTCGTCTCGCCGACGACGGCGCGCGTGCCGGTGCGTATCGGCCACTCCGAGGCGATCAACCTGGAGTTCCACAACCCGGTCACCGTCGAGCAGGCGCGCGCGGCGCTGCGTCGGGCCGAGGGCGTGGTCCTGATGGATGATCTGGAGAAGCGTCAGGTGCCGCTGGCGCTCGACTGCGCCGGGCGCGACGAGGTCTTCGTCGGCCGCATCCGCCGCGATCCGACGCTGCCCAACGGGCTGAACCTGTGGGTCGTCGCCGACAACCTCCGCAAGGGGGCCGCGACGAACGCGATTCAGATCGCCGAGGTGCTCGTCAAGCGCGGCTGGCTCCCGCGCAAGTGACCAACGAACCGCGGGCGGGCAAGGTGGACGCCGCCCGTCCGTGAGAAGCGGCCAGGCGAGCGGGGGCGTCAGCCCCCCGCTCGCCTGTGCGGTACGAGGAAAACGCAGCGCGATCCGGTATTATCCGATCCTCGCTAACATGCTGGCGACGATGGCGTACCCTTCACGCAGCGCCCGCACCGGGTCGGCGCTCGTCGGACTCAACTCCAGCGCCAGTCCGCCCGGGTAACTGTCCCCCTTCAGTACGATCAATACCGCCTCCAGCATGTCGGCGGTCAGGCGTCCCGTCAGCAATGGCCAGTGGAGATCCCCGACGCTGTCGTTATCGTCGAGGTGGACGTATCCCAGGCGCTCCCCGGCCCGCGCCACCGCCGCGGCCGGATCCTCCTCGCTGATCAGGCAGTGGCCCACGTCGAGCAGTAGTCGCAGGTTGTCGTGGCCGGTCCACCGCAGCCAGTCCAGGGTCGCCGCGACGGTCGGCAGCGCCCGCCGGGGGATGTGCTCGACGCACAGCGGAAGCATGTGCCCGGCGGCGTGGTCCGCCAGCAGACAGCAGGCGTCGGCGAACCGGGCCAGCCCGTCCGCGCTCGCATCCGTTCCGGGAACGATGTAGCACACGGCGGCGCCGAGCTGCGCGGCGTCGGTCACCTGCCGCTTCATCTCCTCCAGGGCGGCCCGCCGGGCTTCCATGTCTGGCGCGTCCAGGGTGTGGTCGGGGGGCAGCCCGCGACCGACGGCGGCGCACCCGACGAGGAGACCGCTGTCGGCGAGCGCCTCTCGTTCCACCTCGGGGCGGTCGATCGCGGCGACCACGTCGGCGTGGGTAAAGCCCAGGTCGCGCACGACGCGCAGCGCCTCGGCGAACGGGTGGGGCAACGAGGTCAGCATCGCGGAGAGGTGCATGGGTCATCGCTCCTGGGCGGCCAGCGTCTCGGTCCGCGGCACCCCGGGGTCCACCCCGACGCGGCGCAGCGCCGCCAGGTGGCCGCGGAGGGCCGTCCAGTCCGCAAGTGTGTCCACATCGTACCACGGCGGCAGGAGGGCGAGGCGATAAGCCGTGGGGAGGCCGAGGACCGTGTCGAGCAGGACGCGGTCGCCGCCCCAGGCGAGCGCCTCGAACACCGGCGGGACGCGGCGCGTGCAGCCGATGAGGTAGTAGCCGCCGTCCGTCGCCGGCCCCAGCACGACGTCAGCCCGCTCCAGTTCGCGGAATGCCCGCTCGATGAAGTCCGTGGGCAGCGTCGGGCTGTCGGTCCCGATGAGGACGACCGGGCCGCCGGTCGCCAGCTGGTCGTGCAGGAATCCGCTCATCCGCTGCCCGAGGTCGCCCTCGCGCTGCGGCACCAGGAGGAAGCGACCGCCCGCCAGATCGGCGAAGAAGGGGCCGGCATCGGCCGGAGCGTAGGCCAGGAGCCGGCGAGCGTCCACGGCGGCAACGCGCTCCAGCACATCGCCGAGGAACGCAACCGCGACCTCCGCCGCCCACGCGGGAGACGTCGCGGCGGCCAGGCGCGTCTTGACCGCGCCGGCGACCGGCCGCTTGGCAAACACGGCGAGAGTTCGCGAGGGGAGTTCCATGAGACCATTGGACCGACTCGACCGCGTTACTTCCCGCCGAACTCGCCGAGCGGGATCTCGCCGTTCGTCGGCGCCGCCTCTTCCTCCCAGTCCTCGAACCGGACTGCGACACGCTTCGACACGCCCGACTCCTGCATGGTGATCCCGTACAGCACGTCGGCGCACGCCATCGTCCGCTTCGAGTGGGTGATGATAATGAACTGCGACTGTTCGAGGAACTCGCGCAGCACCGCCGTGAACCGGCCGATGTTCGCCTCGTCGAGAGCCGCATCGACCTCGTCGAGGATGCAGAACGGGCTCGGCTTGCTGCGGAAGATCGCGAGCAGCAGGCCGACCGCCGTCATCGTCTTCTCGCCGCCGGACATGAGCGAGATGCTTCGCAGCTCCTTGCCCGGCGGGCGGGCGATGATCTCGATGCCGCACTCGAGGACGTCGTTCTCGTCCTCCAGCACGATGTCCGCCATGCCGCCGCCGAAGAGTTTGCGGAACAGCTCCTGGAAGTGGGTGCGGATGGTGGCGAAGGTGTCCGTGAAGAGGCGCCGGCTGTCCTGGTTGATCTTGTCGATGATTTCTTCCAGGGAGCGCTTGGCGGCGGTCAGGTCGTCGTACTGCGCCTGCAGGGAGGTGGAGCGCGTCTCCAGCTCGCTCAGCTCCTGCAGCGAGTCGAGGTTGACGCTCCCAAGCCGGCTCAGCTTGCGCCGCAGCTCGGCGATTTCCTCGTTGACCTGCTCGGTATCCGCGCTCAAGCCCACGGGTCGCGCCCCGTGGGGGGGGACTTCCCCTGCTCCCTCCTCATACAGCTGGGACAGCTCGAGCTGGTAGTCCTCGCGCAGGCGGTCGCAGAGACTGTCGCGGCGGTGGCGCAGGTCGCTGACCTCCAGCTCGCGGGCGTGGGCCTGTTCCTGCTGCGCGCGCCACTCGGCCCGCACGGTCTGCGCCTGGTTCGCCAGGCGCACCCGCTCCTGCCGGTGCCCGGCGCGCGCGGCGGAGAGGTCGGCCACCTGGCGCTCGGCGGCCTCCTTGTCGAGGTAAACGCGGGCCAGATCCGCCGACGCCTGCAGCATCGTGCGCTGACTCTCCACGAGCCGCGCCCGGCCGGCCCGCGCTCCCTGCTCGGCCTCGTCGCGCTCCTGCTGGCGCTGGCGCAGATCGGTTTCCAGCCGCCCGTGCTGAGCCTGGAGCGACGCCAGCCGCTCCTCGACCTTGCCCAGCGCGACCTTGGCGAGGGTGCCCTGCTGCTGCTGCCGCTGCCGCTCCTCCTCACGCGCCCGGATCTCGACGTCGGCCTGGTGGACGCGCGCCGCCAACTCCTGGACGCGCGCCTCGGCGGCGGCTGCCTCGTCGCGCGCCTTCTGCCAGGCCCCCTGGAGACCGCCAATCTCCTGCTCGACGCGCTGGATCTCGTCGCGGCTGACCGCCACCTCCTCGTGCAGCCCCTGGCGCCGGTCGCGGTGGCGCTCCAGCCGGGCGCGCAGGTCGGCGGCCTGCTCCGCCAGCACCTCGATCTCCCGCGCCTGCTCGCCGGCGCGCCGGTCCAGGTCCACCAGCCGGTCGCGCAGGTCGGCCAGGTCGCGCTCCGTCTCGACGATGCGGCGATCGAGAGCGGCCAGCTGCTGGCGCAGCTCGCGCAGCTCGCTCTTGCGCGACAGGATGCCCGCCTCGGCGTGGTGGGTGCCGACGGTCAGCGTCCCGTCCGGTTCCAGCAGCTCGCCCTGCAGGGTGACGAGCCGGTAGCCGGTCGTGTGGGCAGCGATCGCACGGGCCGTCGCCAGGTCGCGCACGATCAGCGTGCGGCCGAGCAGCTGCGCAGGCAGGTCGAGCAGCTCCGAGTGGTCGCAGCGGACCAGTGCCTCGGCCGCGGCGATCACCCCCGGATGGGCTGGCGTCCCCTCCGCCGAGATCGGCATGCGCACGCGCCCGAGCAGCGAGCCCTCGATCAGCCGGTTCGGCCGCGGCGCGTCGGGCGAACCGTCCGTCGGCCAGGCGCCGTGCGGCGCCGGCCGCAGGGGCAGGAAACTGACGCGGCCCGAGAACGGCTGCCCCCGCTGAGCCAGTGCGTCGGCGAGTTGCCCGGCGTCGCGGACCAGGAAGCGTTGTGCCCACTCCCCGAGAGCCAGGTCGATCAGCGCGGCGTGTTCGCGGCGAACCGTGAGGAAATCGGCGATCATGCCGAGGACCGTGCGCCACGGCCCCGGGTCGGGCTTCTCCAGCAGGGCGAACACCTCGCGCACCCCGGTCCCGAGTCCCTCGTGGCTGCGCTCCAGCCCCTCCAGCACCTCGACCCGGCTGGCGAGCCCGCTTCGCTGCTGCCGCAGGTCCGACAACAACTCGGTTGTCTCGTCGCGCAGCCGGCCGAGGCGGTCGCGCTCCTCCCGGCGCTCGGCCAGCGCCTGCCGGGACGCAGCCAGGCGCCCCTGCAGCGTGCCGTCCGCCTGCTCCAGTTCCTGCAGCTCGACGTCGAGCGACGCAAGGTTCTCGGCCGCCTGCTCGGTCCGGTGGCGCAGCCGGTCGCGCTCGCGGGACAGGTTGTCGATCTGGGCCTTGTAGCTGACCGCGTCGTTCTGCAGCAGGGCCGACCGCCGCATCTGTTCGAGGTGTTCGTCCTTGTCCGCCTGGCGCTGGTCGTTCAGCGCGGCCAGGCGGCGGACCGTCGTCTCCAGCCCCTCTTCGAGGACGCGCGCCGTCTCGCGCTGCTCGTCCACCTGGGTCTCGACGCCGAGCAGCTCCTCGCGCGCCCGGCCGGCTGACTCGGCGAGGGCGGCGACGCGCGCGTTCAGCTCGGCGAGCCGGGCGCGTGTCCGGGCGAGTTCGGCCTCCAGGTCGGCGGACAGGACGGCCTCATGCCCGAGCGTCGTCTGCCCGGCCCGGATCTGCTCCCGAGCCGCGCTGAGCCGTCCGTCCTGCTCGCGCACCTGTTCGTCGAGCGCGGCGAGGGCGGCCTCCAGCCGCTGCATGTCCGCCTCCCAGGCGGCGGCCTGTTCCGCCCGGTCCTTCAGAGCGGTGCGCAGCCCTTCCAGGACAGCCGTCTCGGCTGCGAGGCGTTCGGTTAGCGCATGGTACTCCTGCAGCCCGAGGCCGACGCGCAGCTCGCGCAGCCGTCCGCTGTACTCCTGGTAACGCTGGGCCTTGGCTGCCTGGAGCTTGACGGAACGCAGCTGCTTCTCGACCTCGTCGAGGATGTCGCGGAGACGCTGCAGGTTCTGATCGACGCGCTCAAGCTTGCGGAGCGTCTCGATCTTCCGCGCCTTGAAGCGGCTGATGCCGGCCGCCTCCTCGAAGATGATGCGCCGCTCCCTGTTGGACGCCTGCAGGAGGACATCGACCCGGCCCTGCTCGATGATGCAGTACGCCCCGCCGCCGGCGCCGCTGCCGAGGAACAGATCCTTGACGTCCTTGAGGCGGCACGGCTGCTGGTTGATCAGGTACTCGCCCTGGCCGTCGCGGTAAACGCGGCGCGTGACCTGGACCTCCTCGGCGTCGGTCGCGAGGAGACGGCGGCAGTTGTCGAAGGTCATCGTGACCTCCGCCAGTCCGAGGCTGCGCCGGGACGTGGACCCGTTGAAGATGACGTCCGTCATCTCGCCGCCGCGGAGGCTCTTGGCGCTCTGCTCGCCGAGAACCCACCGGACGCTATCGATAATATTCGACTTTCCGGATCCGTTCGGGCCGACAATGGCGGTGACCCCGTCGCCGAAATCGAACCCGGTCTTCTCCGCGAAGCTTTTGAAGCCGACGAGTTCCAGGCGCTTGAGCATGGGGCCACCTCAGGGATGCGCAAAGCCCATCCAGGATAGCAAATTGACGCAGGCGGCCGCAGCAAGACGGGCGCGGGGAGTGAGGAGGCGAGAAAACCCACGGGACGCTACCCGTGGGCCAGGTCGCTGGCACTTCACCCACGGGGCGCCACCCGTGGGCTTTCTCGCCTCACTCCTCATCACCGCCTACCCGCGGTCGCGTTGTCCCGTGCCGGCGCGGCGTCCTCCTCCAGCCATCGCGGATCCTTGCCCTCGTTGGCCAGTTCCGACATGGACACGACCATCGGCACCTTGTCGAACACCACCGGCGCCGTCAGGCAGCGCCAGCGCTCGGCCTGCCGCAGCAGCTCCAGCGCGTCGCTGTAACTGCCGCCCAGCTCGACCAGCTTCCGGAGGATGTCCTCCAGCCGGCACGAGCACTGCTTGCGGCTCATGCTCGGCGGGTCGAGGATGAAGCGGCCGACTGTCACCCGGTCGTCGCCGGGCTCGGCGGTGACGGTGAACTCCGGCCCGACGAGCAGCTTGAACGGCGGCACCAGGCGTGCCTGGTCGCCGAAGCAGACGATCTCCCCGCGATTTTCCGTGCAGGCGTGGACGAGTGGCCGCGACTCCGGCGCTACCTGGTGCAGTCGGAACGAGTCGCCCAGCACCTCGCCCCGGATCTCCTCCGGCGCATCGTCGTCACGGCCGTGGTACAGGCGCAGCGCCTTGAACGCCCCGTACCGCACCTCCGCGTCGGCGTTGGCGAGCATGTCGTTCAGCTTCATCGTCGCCCCCGGCTCGTCGAGGGCCGCCAGGGCCGCCAGGCAGTAGGCGCGCAGGACGCCGTGCCGCTCGGCCAGGCGCCCCAGTTCCTCGGCGCCGGTGCCGCACTCCAGGTAGGCGAGCGCCTCGGCGCAGGCGAACCGGACGAGCGCGTACTCGCTCTTGAGCCCTTCCTTGAGGAGCGGCTGGCTCTCCTTGCCCAGCGCCTCCAGACGCAGGGCCGCAACGATCGTGGTCCGCGGCTCCCGGAGCATCTCGACCAGCCGGTGCCGGTAACGGCTGCGCGCCTCGGGCGCCTCGCGCAGCGGAATCAGCAGGGCGACTTGCAGATACCGCTCGGGGTTGAGCCGGTAGGTGTACGGGACGTGGATGCACACCACGTCCTTGCCGGCCGCCCGGGCCGTCTCGCCCCGCCCGGTCGCGGCCGGCGTGAACTTGTCGTTCAGCCGCGTCGCCACCTGATCGAGGACCAGCAGCCGGCGGTGACGCAGCACCTCCTGGCGCTTGCGGGCGTCGTCGGGAAACAGGCTGTTGATCCGGTTGGCGACGGCGTTGGCGATGCGGGCGAACTTCTGGTCATTCTTGAGGACCAGATAGAACGGCCGGTCGGACAGGAAGGCGCCGCCATCCCAGACGCACCCGACGCACTGCCGGTTCGTTTCCTCGGGGTGGCCGCAGCCGACCAGCAGCGAGCCACGGGCGCGGGCGAGGATATGGCCCGGCAAGAGCTTGTCGCTCCCCTGGTACTGGGGGCTAAGGTGCCGGGTGGAGTCGTAGTTGCGCAGCGCGCAGTCCTGCAGGTAGCCGCCGCGCAGGCTGGTGACCTTGCTTCCGGGCGGGAGGGACACCTGAATGTCCAGCGGGTCGCCGCGCCGCGCCCCGGGCGGCACCAGGGCGGTGACGAGGACCAGAGCCTTGTCGGGCGCGTCGAGCAGCTCGCGCACGTTGCGGACGCCCTTCTTGAGCAGATCCGCCTCCAGCATCGACCGGAACGTGCCGGACGGCGAGCCGCCGCCCGTTCCCTCCAGGCCGGTCACGAGCCCGACGCCGCTCAGCTGCAGCGGGGCCGGGTTGGCGACCTCGGTGCAGTCGCCGATTGTCTGGACTTCCTTCAGGTCGAAGTGCGTCTCGTCGCCGTCGGGCGCCTGGCCCCGGGTCTGGATCTGGGTACAGCCGGCCGGCCCGAGCAGAACGGCCGCCAGCAGCCAGCCGGCCCACCGCCGCCGGACGGGTTGGTGAGACAGGATCGCATGCCTCATCGGTTCACCCCCTGTTCCGGCGCGCCCCGGCCCCGGGCGGCGCAACGCCAGCCGGACGAACTACCGGATTGTGACATGGCAATGAGAGGGGCGGAAGATAAGGACTGGTTCCCGTCGTGTCAACCCCGGAATCCGGCCGGGTCCGGCATGCAGCTCCGCCCGGGGGGGACTGCAGCCGCGCCCGTAAACGAGTGCTAGGATAGGTCAGATGGCCGGCCCGCCCGCACAGGCCGGCGCGCCCATTCGCAGGCGAGGACTCGAGATGGAATCACTGGGGATCGCGCTGCTCGGCTGTGGGACGGTCGGCGGCGGGGTGGCGAAACTGCTCCTCGAACACCCGGACCGGCTGACGGCGCGGGCCGGCCGCCCCCTGGCGCTGCGGCACGTCCTCGTCCGCGACCCGTCCCGGGAACGCGCCACGCCCATCCCGCCCCAGCTGCTCACCACCGACCTGCACGCGGCGCTGCGCGACCCGGCAGTGCAGGTCGTGGCCGAGGTCGTCGGCGGCGTGGACTGGGCGCGGCGGGCCATCCTCGCAGCGCTGGAGGCCGGCAAGGACGTCGTGACCGCGAACAAGGCGCTCCTCGCCGAGCACGGCGCCGAGGTCTTCGACGCCGCCCGCCGGCACGGCCGCGCCATCGCCTTCGAGGCCAGCGTCGCGGGCGGCATCCCGATCATCGCCGCCCTCGCCCAGTGCCTGTCGGCGAACCAGATCCTGGCGATCCAGGGGATCCTGAACGGGACGAGCAACTACATCCTCACCGAGATGAGCGAGCAGGGCCGCACTTACGATGAGGCCCTCACCGGCGCCCAGCGACTCGGCTACGCGGAGGCCGATCCGACCCTCGACGTGGACGGGACGGACGCCGCCCACAAACTGGCGATCCTGACGCAAATCGCGTTCGGGGTGACGGTCCCGGTGGCGAACATCATCCGCCGCGGCATCAGCAACATCCAGCAGGCCGACATCCGGTTCGCGCGCGAACTCGGCTACACGATCAAGCCGATGGCCGAGGCGTGGCTTTACGAGCGCCAGCTGGCGCTGCACGTCTCGCCGGTGCTGCTGCGTCACATGACGCCGCTGGCCCAGGTGCGCGGCGCGTACAACGCCGTCAACGTCGTCGGCGACGCGGTCGGCGACACCCTCTACTACGGCCGCGGCGCCGGCCGGATGCCGACCGCCAGCGCCGTCGTCGCCGACCTGATCGACGTGGCGGTCGGCCGGGCCCAGCGGACGTTCCAGACGCTGCGCCTGTGGTCCGGCAACGGGTCGGGCACGACGCTCCGATCGCTAACGTCGGTGCGGACGCGCTTCTACCTGCGGCTGGCGGTGATCGACAAACCGGGGGTCATCGCCGACATCGCGCGCGTGCTGGCGGACCACCAGATCAGCATCTCGTCGGTGATCCAGCACGAGGCGCTCGACGAGCAGGAGGGCGACACGGTCCCGCTGGTGATCATGACGCACACGGCGCCGACGGGCAGTTTCAGCGCCGCGGTCGAGCAGATCGACCGACTCGGGTGGGTGACGGCGCCGAGCCTGTACCTGCCGGTGGCGGATTGAGGGTGAGAGGAAAGCCCACGGGTGGCGTCCCGTGGGTCAAGTCTCCAGCACTTCGTCCACGGGACGCCACCCGTGGGCCTTGTCTGAGGGTGAGTCACTCCACCCGGCACCACACCGCCTTGAGGTAACGGCCCTCCTGGGCGTGGATCAGAAACGGGTGGTCCGGCGCCGCGCCCGAGATGTTCAGGATCTGCACTGTCCGGCCCACCTGCCACGCCGCCCGCCGCAGCGTCTCCAGGAAGTCCGCCTCGCTCACCAACCCGGTGCAGGAGCAGGTCAGGAACACCCCGCCCGGCGCCACCGCCTGCAGCGCCAGCCGGTTCATGTCGAGGTAGCGCTTCAGCGCATACCCGACCTCCTCCCGGTCGCGCGTCTGCTTCGACGGGTCGAGGACCACCACGTCGAAGCGCTGGCCGGCCGGCACCACCTCGCGCAGCCAGGCGAACAGGTCCGCCTGCACGAACCGCACCCGCGCCTGGTTCAGGTTCGCGTTCTGCTTCGCCAGCCCGATCACCTGTTCGTCCAGGTCCAGCCCGACCACCTCGTCGGCGCCACCGAGCGCCTTGGCGTAGACGGCAAACCCGCCCGTGTTGCAGCACAGGTCGAGCACGCGCCGCCCGGCGCAGTACGCCGCCAGCGCCCGCCGGTTGTCGCGCTGGTCGAGGAAGAACCCGGTCTTGTGCTTGCTCCCCGGCGCTACCCGGAAGCGCAGCCCGTGCTCGGCGATCAGCCCGGGCGGCGGCGCCTCCGGCTCGCGGCAGTCGAACGACTCCTGCTTCTGGACGTGTTCCTCGGCGAACCAGTAGAACCCGCTACCGGGGAAGTGCGCCAGCAGGGCGTCCTGGATCGCCTGGCGGAAGCGGTACATCCCGGCCGCGAAGAACTCCAGTACCAGCGTCCCGCCGAAACGGTCCACCACCAGGCCGCTCAACTCGTCGCCCTCGGAGAACACCACCCGGTAGGCGTCGGTGACCGCGTCCAGTTTCAGCCAGTCGCGGCGCAGGCTCACCGCCCGGGCGATGCGGCGGGCGAAGAACGCGGCGTCGAGCGCCTCGGCCGGGTCGGCGGTGAGGACGCGCAGGGCGATGCGCGAGTGGCCGTTGTAGAGACCGCGGCCGGCCCACTGGCCGTCGCGGTCCACCACGTCCACGACGGTCCCGCCCGGCAGGCGCGTGGCCGGCTTCTCGACCATCTTCTGAAAGATCCACGGGTGCAAGGAGCGGCGCGCAATCTTGAGGCGCACCACCGGCAGGGTGTCGGTCGGGGTGGGGACGGTGGTGCTGCTGGGATCGGTCATGGTGCGGGTGCTGGCAAACCTGGTCGAGGGGGCGTCTGGTCCGGTTACATCGAGGCCCAAAACGCGCCCACCGGCGGTTTTCCTCTCGACAGAGCCTTCTTATCTTCTAGTATAAGGCAAATCCATAATCCGTTGACCCTCCTGCGTCGTCGTAGAGGTAGTTTCTCCGGCGAACGCGCGCCCGCGGGGATCGTGTTTCCCTGAATCGTTCGGGGCGTTCGCACTGATTAGCCCGGTGAAAGGAACAACATGATGCAACGACTGGTGGTGAGTACCCTCGCTATCCCCGCCCTGATGGCCCTGCTGACGACCGCCGCTCCGGCACGGGCGCTGGTCGCGGCCCCGCCGTCCCTGGCGGCCCGAGTTGCGGCCGCCGACACCATCGTGCTGGGCCGAGTGGTCGGTGTCGAGGACAAGGACGTGTCTCTGAAACCCTATCCGGGCGCGGCCAACACGGTGCCGTATCGGGTCGCCATCGTCGCGGTCGCCGACAGCCTCAAGGGCGGCAAGGGTCTCAAGATGATCCGGGTCGGGTTCACGGCGCCGCCGACCCCGGCGAACCCGAACGTCCCGATCCGGCCCATCATCCGGCCCGGGATGCGGGTCAATCTGAAGACCGGGCAGGAGGGATTGTTTTACCTCACGAAGCACTTCGAGGGGAAACTGCACCTCATGCCGATGTACTACGACTTCACCGCGAAGGACGGTAACCCGAACTTCAACAAGGATCTCGAAGAAGTGCGCGGGTACGGCCGGCTGCTCGAGAATCCGCTGGAAGGGCTGAAAAACAAGGATCCGGAGAAGCGCTTCCAGACGGCCGCCATGCTGGTCACCGCGTACCGCACCTCGCGCGGCGGCCCGGTCAAGACGGAGCCGATCAGCGCCGAGGAGAGCAAGCTGATTCTGACGGCTCTCGCCGAGGCCAACTGGACTCAGCAGCCGGGGCGCTTCAACGCGCTGCACCCGATGAACGTGTTCAACCAGCTTCGGGTGACGGCGAAGGACGGCTACCAGCCGCCGAAGCGTGTGACGAACATCCAGGATCTGTACAACGCGGCCCGGACGTGGCTGCGCAACAACGCCAGCACCTACCGGATTCAGCGCTTCGTGCCCGCCGCCACTGCGGCGGAGCGTTAGTGCAGGAACAGGCGACCTGGTGTACCGGGGTTTTTGGAAAGCCCACGGGTGGCACCCCGTGGGCCAAGTCCCCAGCACGCCACCCACGGAATGCCACCCGTGGGCTTTGCACAGCTTCCTTGCCCTTCCACCAGGAGCGCCAGGTCCGGACGGCGCCCGGCGCGACCGGCGCCACCCATACAGACGAGCCGGGGCCGGCTGGCCCCGGCTCGTCTGCTTATAATGACCTTTTTGGCTACGAGCCTCCTGCCGTTGGCGCACCCATGACGGAACCGAAAGAACCGCGCAACCTGTTTTATTTCCTCCTGCTCCTCGCCAGCCTGGTGTTCACGATCAACGCGGTCGCCCTGGCGCTCATCCCGATCATCGAGGAGAAGGCCCGCGACGCCGGCGCCGCGGTGCCGTCCGACCCGTTCCGCGACGCCCTCCGCACCGACGGGTGGCGCTGGCTCCTCTACGAGGTCGGTGCCATCATCGTCTTCGGCCTGCTCAGCATGGGCCTGGACCGACTACGGCGCTTGCAAAAGGAGCGGGCGCAGGCGACAATGCCCCCAGCTACCGACACGTCTCCGCCCCCCTGACCGCGCTGAGGTCGCACCATGGCATCCCTCGCGAAACGTGCCGAAGAACTTCGCCGGCAAATCAACTACCACAACTACAAATACTACGTCGAATCGCAGCCCGAGATCTCCGACCTGGAGTTCGACCGACTGCTGCGCGAGCTGGAGAACCTGGAGAAGGCCCACCCGGAGTTGATCACCCCCGACAGCCCTACCCAGCATCCCGGCGGGGAGCCGATCAGCGCCTTCGCGACGGTCACCCACCGCTATCCGATGCTGTCGCTCGACAAGAGCAACAGCACCGACGACCTGCGCGACTTCGACGGCCGCGTCCGCAAGCTGCTCAAAAAGGGCGAGCCAGTCCGGTACGTCGTCGAGCCGAAGATCGACGGCGTTTCGATCTCACTGATCTACGAACACGGTCTGTTCACCCTGGGCGCGACCCGCGGGGACGGCGAGCGCGGCGAGGACGTGACGCACAACCTCAGGACGGTGCGCAACCTCCCGCGGCGGCTCCACACCGACGACCCGCCGCGGCTGTTCGAGGCCCGCGGCGAGATCTACATGTCCCGGGCCGACTTCGCCCGCTTCAACGCCGAGCTGGAGGCGAAGGGGGAGAAGAAGGCGGCCAACCCGCGCAACCTCACCTCCGGTTCCCTCCACCAGCTCGACCCGAAGATCTGCGCCCGCCGTCGCCTGCGTCTGTTCGCCTACGCCACCGGGGTGAACGAAGGGCTCGAAATTACCTCGCACCTGGAGTTGCTCGACCTGCTCCGTCGCTTCGGCTTCCCGGTCAACTCGCACATCCGCGCTTTCGACGCCATCGACGGCGTGATTGCGTACATCGAGAGCTGGAAGGACAAGCGGCACGACCTCGATTACGAAACCGACGGCATGGTCATCAAGGTCGATAGCTTCGAGCAGCGCCGGCGGCTCGGGGCGAACTCCAAGGCGCCGCGCTGGGCGATCGCGTTCAAGTTCGAGACGGAGCAGGCCATCACCCGTATCGCCGGCATCGACCTGAGCGTCGGCAAGGACGGGGTGCTGACGCCGGTCGCCCGCCTCGACCCGCCGGTCGCCCTGTGCGGGACGACGGTTTCCAACGCCACCCTGCACAACGCCCGCCAGCTCGCCCAGAAGGATATCCGCATCGGCGATCAGGTGGTCGTCATCAAGGCGAACGACATCATCCCGCAGGTGGTCCAGTCGCTCAAGGAGTTGCGGACCGGCGACGAGAAGGTGTTCGTGTTCCCGAAGACCTGCCCGGTGTGCGGCGCCCCGACGATGACCGACGACGTGCGCTACTACTGCACCGGGGCTGACTGCCCGGCCCAGCTGCAGGCGCGCCTGGAGACGTTCGGCAAGCGCACACGCATGGACATCGACGGCCTCGGCGAGGAGATCTGCAAGCAGCTCGTGGCGAGCGGGCTGGTGAAGTCGGTGGCCGACCTGTACCGGCTGACGGTCGATCAGCTGGCGACACTGGAGCGGATGGGCAAGAAGTCGGCCCAGAACCTGGTCACGGCCATCGCCGCCAGCAAGTCGCGCGGCCTGACGCGCCTGCTCGCGGCCCTCAGCATTCCAATGATCGGCGAGAGCATGGCCGAGCTGCTCACGGGCGAGTTCCGCAGCGCCGACGACCTGTTCGCGGCCCCGCAGGAGAAGCTCGCGAAGATCAAGGGGTTCGGCCCGGTACGCGCCGAGAGCGTCCACGACTTCCTGCACAGCACGAGCGGCCAGAAGCTGTTCGAGGAGTTGCGCGAGCTGGGCGTCAAGCTGACCGAGGACGCGCAGGCCGCGCCGGCCGGCGGCGCCATCCTGGCTGGCAAAACGTTCGTGGCCACCGGCACCCTCAAGAACTATTCGCGCGAGGCCATCGAGGATACGATCAAGGCGCTCGGCGGCAAGGCGACCGGCAGCGTCTCGTCGAAGACGGATTACGTCATCGCTGGTGAGGCGGCGGGCAGCAAGCTCGCCAAGGCGAAGGAACTGGGCGTTCCAGTGCTGACGGAGGAGGAGTTCGATAAGCTGATCGGCAAGAAGCTCGCGCGCACCCCGCCGGCCTCCCAACCGAAGCAGGCCGGCAAGCACGTGGCGCGGGAGCTTTTCTCCGAGTGACCCTCCACGGCGGGCCGGGGGGCACGGCGCGCTGCGGGACAGGGTGGCACCGGCTCCGGGAGAGATGATGAAACGCGCCCTTCGCACCCTGCTCAACACCCTGCTCTGCTGTGTTGCGCTCCCCCTGCTCCTGCTCATTTTGCTCATCCTCGCCATCCCGCTTGGCTTCTTTTTCGGCGCCATCTTTCTGGCTCTCTTCTACGGACTCGGCAAGGAGGGGCTGGATCGGAAACTATGGGGACCGCAACCCGTGAATGCGGACCGCGGCGGCTGGAAAGGGGCCGTCTCAACCGGCCTGTGGGTGCTCCTGGTCTGGGGCCTCCCGCTCGGGCTTCTGGCCTGGATCGTGTGAGCGCGCAACCCAGCGCCGGGCGCGTGGGGGCTCCGGGAGAACGGGAGTATCACCGTGAAACTTTATGTGCTGGGCAACGCCCACCGGGCCGGCGTCCGCGAGGAGGCCGACCGCTTGCTGCCCTTCCTGCGGGAGCGCTGTGAGGTTCTCGTTTGCGATCTGTTCCAGGAGTGCGACCTCGCCACCCTCCCCGCCGCCGACATCGCCCTCGTGCTCGGCGGCGACGGCGCCATCCTCCGCGCCGCGCGCCAGATGGGCTACCGCCAGACCCCCGTTCTCGGCGTCAACCTCGGCCGCCTCGGGTTCCTCGCCGACCTGAGCCCCGACGCGCTGCGGGCGAGCTTCCCGCAGGTACTGCGCGGTGACTACCGCGTCACCCACCCGCTCATGTTCGAGTGCCTGGTCGAGAAGGACGGCTCCTCCGACCCGGTCCTCCCCAGGCGCCCGCTGCTGGGTCTGAACGAGGTGCTGTTCCACACTGCCCCGCCGTTCCGCATGCTCGATCTCGACCTGGCGGTGGACGGGAACATCGTCGCCCGGTTCAGCGGCGACGGCCTGATCGTCAGTACCCCGGTCGGTTCGACGGCCCACAGCCTGTCGGCCGGCGGGCCGATCCTCAGCCAGGAGTTGCAGGCGTTCGTCATCACGCCCATCTGTCCGCACACCCTTACCTACCGCCCGGTGGTCGATTCCGCCGATATGGTCTACACCATCACCATGCCGCGCGACGGCAGCGAGGCCATCCTGATCGTGGACGGCCAGGAGACGTTCCCGCTGTCGCCACAACACCGGATCGTGATCCGGCGGGCGCCGGTGTCGTTCGGCCTGGTCAAGGTGCCGGGCCACAGCTTCTACCGGACACTGCGCGACAAGCTCCGCTGGGGGGCCGGGCCGAACTACCGGGCGAACCCTGAACCGCCCGGCGACGTATAGGCCACAGCGGCCCCCGTGGGGCAGGCAGGAATGCCTGCCCCACGAAGAGGCGCTACCCATGACCGTGTGCAAGCGCGCGATCTATTCCGGGACGGTTCAGGGCGTCGGCTTCCGTTACTCGACCCGCCGGGTTGCCGAGTCCTTCGCTGTCGCCGGTTCCGTTCGTAACCTCCCCGACGGCACGGTGGAACTGGTCGCCGAGGGGGAGGCCGACGAGGTCGAGCGCTTCCTCGGCGCGGTCGAGCGTCAGCTGGCCGGCTACATCGAGAACCGGACGATCCACGACGAACCCCCCGGCGGTCACCGCGGCTTCACGATCCGCCGCTGACCGCCTCCGACGCGCACCATCATGGAACCGTCGTTCGTTACTCTGCTGCTGACCTGCTCCATCCTGGCCCTGATCCAGCTGGCGGCCGCCGTGCCGTGGCTCGCCGCCCTGGACTACCGCGGGTTCCTGGCCCTGATCCGGCGGCCCGTGACCTGGGTGTGGGGCGCGGCCGGAGTCGTCGCCGGGGGTGCGGCCCTCGCCTTCCTGCTCGGCGCCAATAACGAGCGCGATACCCTGGGCGCGTTCGGCCGGTTGTACGGCGCGATCCTCCAGATCCAGCTGAGTGCGGACTTCTTCGTCCTCGTGTTCGGCCTGCTGCTCCTGCTGTGGGCCAAGGGCGGGGCCGTCGCCCTGGCGGCGTTCCGCGAGAGCCTCCGCCAGCCGATGTTCTGGATGCTGTTCGGTTTGGCGCTGTTCCTGATGTGGGTCATCCCGCTCCTGCCGTACTTCACCCTCGGCGAAGACCTCAAAATGGTCAAGGAGCTGGGGTACGACGTGATCATGCTGTTCACCGTCGTCTTCGCCATCATCGCCGGCAGTTCGTCCGTCAGCGAGGAGATCGAGGGCCGGACCGCCATCACGCTGATGAGCAAGCCGGTGTCGCGCCGCCAGTTCCTGCTCGGCAAGTTCGCCGGGTTCCTGATGGCGTCGCTGGTGATGGTGTCGCTGCTGGGGTGGTTCCTGGTGTGGATGTTTCTGTTCAAGCAGAACCTCGACCCACCGATCGACCCCAAGGACCGGGTCGCCGACCCGGCGTGGGTGCTTCGATTCGTCAACGAGAACGTCCCGGCCGGCGAGGCGGCCGGCTTCGTGCGCGGCCTGGGGCTGTGGTTCGACGACTCGGTCAGCGTCCTGCCGGGTCTGACCATTGTCTCCTGTCAGGTCATGGTCCTGCTCGCCATCGCGACCGCCCTGGCGACGCGCATCCCGATGATGGTGAACGTGCCGATCTGCATCGCCTTCTACTTCCTCGGCCACCTCACGCCGGTGCTGCTAGCCGTCTCGCGCGGCCGCAGCCGGCTCGTCGAGTTCATGGCTCAGGTGTTCGACACGATCCTGCCCGGATTGGAGCATTTCAGCCTCGGAGCGACCATCGTGCGCGACGCTCCTCTGCCGCCGGCTGACTTTGCTCTGTACACCGCCAACGTGTCGCTGTACGCTGTCATGTACACGGCAATCGCGCTGCTGTTCGGGCTGATTCTCTTCGAGGATCGCGATCTGGCGTGACGTCGCTCGCGGCGCCAGGGGAGTGGCCCTGAACGGAGAAACTTCTCCCTGTTTCGTCCTGTCGTACCTATGGACCAACGAGCCGCTTTTGCCCGGGCCCGGACCTTTCTCAATTACCACCCGGTCGCGAAGTGGTCTGCCCTCGTGGCGGCGGTCCTGACCGGAGTGCTCTACGTCCTGCTGCTGATGGTCCTCGGTCTGTTCGCCGACCTGGCGATTAACCGCGGCCACATCCCGGCCTACCAGCACCTCCCGTCCCAGCAGCGCGCCACCTTCCGCGAGCAGTGGAAGGAGCCGCTGGCGCACTTCACCCCGGCCGACGGCCGGGACGCGCTGAAGGAGCTGGATCCGAAGAGCGAACACAGCAAGGAGTTGCGTGCCGGGTGGAAGCAGTTCCTCAAGGAAGCCGGGGTCCGGGAGCCGGGCGAAAGTGCCGGGTCGGCCCCGCCGGCGGGGCCAACGGACGCGACCGCCGAGCGCGCCCTCGGACTCCTCGGCGCGGTCAGGGCGGTCGGCGTCGAGGAGGGCCGGGCCGAGGAACTCACGAAACTCTGCCTCCGCGACCCGTCCAAACTGGAGCCGCGCGAGCGCGAGCTGCGACACGAGGTACTCTGGCGCGTCCACCTGGACCGTTACCTGCGTGACGCGGTCGGGACCGAGGCGGCGGACAAGCTTCGCGACCACTTCGTGAACGGAACCCCCAGCCGCGGGGACGAAAGCAAGCGGCTGCCGGACGGCGTCAAGCAGCTCGGGACGGACGCGGCCCTGATGCACGACGTGCGCGACGTCGGCCTGCTCAGCACCGTCGTCGGCACCCGCAACCGGGCCGACGGCGGGCTTCTGGCGGCGCTCGCCAGCTGGAACGAGTGGGCGTGGGCGAGCGGGTTCCTCAGTTACCTGACCGGGCTGTTGCTGGTCGCCGTCGGCGTCGCCCTGCTGCGGGCTCTGTGTCTGTTTGGCGGCACGTACATGGCGACCCTCGCCACCGCCGAGGCGACTACCCGGCTGCGCCGGGCTGTCTACCACCACACCTACCGGCTGGGCACGCTGGCCGTGCGCGCCCTCGGCCCGGCGGAGGCGGTCGGGGTTTCCACGCGCCACGTCGAGGCGGTCCACGACGGGCTGTTTGCCTGGCTGACCGTGGTGTTCCGGGAGCCGGCCAAGTTTATCCTCCTGCTCGTCTTCGCCCTGATGGTCAACTTCTGGCTGGCGCTGGCGTTCCTGCTTTTCGCGGTCCTCGTCTGGCTGGTCGGCGGGCAGGTGGCCGCCTACTTCCGCCGCCGCGGCCGGGCGGCCGCCCACCGGGCCGCCGAGCAGCTCTCCCTGCTGCAGGAGAGCCTGATGATGATGCGGCTGGTGAAGGTCTACCTGATGGAGTTGTTCAACCAGTCGCGTGTCGAGCGCCAGCTGGCCCGATATGCGTCCGCCCAGACGCGCCGCTACCGGGGCGAGGCGATCTACCGCCCGGTCCTGGGATTCATGGGTCTGTTCGCCGTCCTGATCCTGCTGTACGTCGTCGGCATCGTCATCCTGAACGGCCAGATCAGTGTGACCAGTGCCGTCGTCCTGGCGACCGCGCTGGTCAGCCTGTACTGGCCGACGGTCCAGTGGCTGGAGAACCGGCGCGTGGTGCGCCGCGGACGCGACTCGGCCGTCGCCGTCTTCAAGTTCCTCGACCGGCCCGGCGGCGTCGGCCAGGTCGTGGAGGCCGAGTTCCTCTCGCCGCTGGCCAAGCGGCTGGAGTTCGACAACGTCACCCTGCACGAACCCGGCACCGGCCGCAAGCTGCTGGACGGCGTCAGCCTGACCGTTCAGGCCGGGCAGCGGGTCGCCCTCGTCGGCCCGGACGACATGGAGAAGCACGCCCTGGTCTACCTGATCCCGCGCTTCCTCGACCCGTCGTCCGGCGAGATCCGCATCGACAGCCACAACCTGCGCTGGGTGACGCTCGACTCGTTGCGAGCCCAGATCGCCATCGTGATGCAGCACAATCTGGTGTTCAACGACACAGTCGCGAACAACATCGGCTGCGGCGATCCGGCGTCCACGTTGCCGAAGATCATCGAGGCGGCCAAGACGGCCCACGCCCATCAGTTCATCCAGAAGCTGCCGCAGGGGTACGAAACGCCCATCGGCGAGCTGGGGTACGCGCTCAAGCCGGGCGAACAGTTCCGCATCGCCCTCGCCCGGGCCATCCTGCGCGACCCGGCCCTGCTGATCATCGAGGAGCCGGCCCAACCGCTCGACGAGAACACCAAGGCGCTGCTCGACGACACGTTCGCCCGGGTGCTCCCGGGCCGGACGACGATCTTCCTGCCGCACCGCCTTTCGACGATCCGCCACTGTGACACGGTCTTCCTCCTGTACAACGGGCGGATCGAGGCGCGCGGCGACCACCGCGAACTGCTCAAGGAGAACGAGTTGTACCGCCACCTCCAGTACCTGGAGTTCAACGAGTTCGCCGGCATCCTCGGCGGCCCGTCGGCGGTAGGCGTCAAGGCGGAGTAACTCACCGCGAGCGCCAGCGCGCGGTGAGCCCCGCGCGCTGGCGCTCGCGGCGGGTAACCTGCCAGAATCAATCGGCCCGCGCTCCGGCGCGCGGCCGATACCGAGCGCGGGAAGAGGCATGCACGACGCACCGATGCAGATGCTGGCCCACGCGGTCCGCCAGCACGGCCTGGTCCGCTTCATCGAGCACTTCGCCCAGCAGTTCCCCGACTGCCACCTCAAGGACGTCGTCGTCGAGGAAATGGACGCCCACCGCGGCATGGTCGTCAACGGCCGCCGGGTCGTGAACTTCGGGTCCGACAGCTTCCTGGGGCTGGACCAGGATCCGCGCGTCCGGGAAGCGGTCGTCCGCGGGGTCGGGAAGTGGGGCACCCACAATGGCGCGTCGCGGGCGTTCGCGTCGGTCCGGGCGAACGTTGACGCCGAGGAGAAGTTGGCGCAGTGGCTCGGCGTCGAGGCGACGCTCATCTACCCGTCGGTGACGCTGGCGAACCTGGGCGCCATCCCCGGCCTGGTCGGGCGGCGGGACGTGCTGGTCGTGGACGAGCACGCCCATAACTCCATCCAGGAGGGGGCGAAGGTCGCCCGCGCGAACGGGGTGCGGCTACTGCCGTTCGCGCACGGCGACCCGCTCGACCTGGAGCGGGCGCTGCGGGAGGCCGGCGACTACCGGGTCGCGGTCGTGGCGATCGACGGCGTCTACAGCATGACCGGCGCCCTGCCGCCGCTGAAGGCGCTGAACGAGGTGTGCCAGCGGAGCCGCGCGGTCCTGTACGTGGACGACGCCCACGGCACCGGCGTCCTCGGCCGGCGGGGGCGCGGCACCGTGCTGGACGCGCTGGGTAACTACGACAACACGTTCGTCGTCGGGTCGCTGTCGAAGGCGTTCTCGTGCGCCGGCGGGTTCATCGGCTGCACCCGGGAGTTCCAGCGGCTGCTGAAGATGCGCTCGAACACGTACATCTTCGGCGGCCCGGTCCCGCCACCGTACCTGGAAGGAGTCTGCGCTGTCTGTGACATCCTGATGTCACCGGAGTACGACCTGCTGGCGGATCGCCTGAAGGCGAACCTGCGCCGGCTGATCGACGGGGCGAACCGGCTCGGGCTGGCGGTCCTCGGCGGCGAGACGCCGATCGTGTCGGTGCTGGTCGGGGACGAGGCAGCGACCCTCAGCGCCGGCCGGCTGCTGTTCGAGGCGGGGTACTACATCCAGTCGGTAACGTTCCCGGCGGTGCCGTACCACGGCGGGGTGCTGCGCATCCAGGTGAACGCCAATCACTGGCCCGAGTCGATCGACGGGCTACTCGACGCCCTCCGGCAGCTTCAGCGGGTCATCCCTCTGCCGGGGCCGGACGCGCTGAACCACGCCGCGTAATGGCCGCGCGCTGTGGGAGGCGGCTCCGCCTGCCGATTGGGCGAGAGATCGGCGGGCGGAGCCGCCTCCTGCAAAACCCTCAAACTACCCTTCAGCGCTGCCAGTCCACCCGCACGCGGCTCTCCGCGCCGGCCTTGCCCCACTGGTTGACGCTGCGCACCGCCAGCTCGTTCCGGCCCGGCTGCAGCCGCCACACAAACGAAACCGACGTCGCCTGCCACGCCGACTCCTTCTCGCCCTGCTTCTCCAGCCGCGCCAGGTTCGGCGTGTGCGTCTCCAGATCGACGCGCAGCTCGCCCGGCTTGCCCGTCCGGCTCAGGTGGATCCGCGTCCAGGCGAGGGTCCAGTCGATGTCCTGAGGCCGGGTCGGCGTAAGCGGGTGCGAGTACTCCGGCGAGATGCGCGGGTCGTCGGCCAAGTCGCCCACCCAGCAGTAGCCGTCGTAGAAGTACGACGACCACCCCTGGTATAGCTCGCCCGGCACCAGGGATGCCAGGAAGTTGTTCCGGGCCGGGAAGGCGTAGCGGCGGTAGTTCTCGATGCCGCAGACCGGGAATTTCTTCAGGTCCGCGACCGGGACCGCGGCCGGCACCGGCGGATACTTCTTCTTCCCCCCGGGCACGGGCCGGCAGAGGGAGGCGAGCTTCGCGGCCAGCGGCGGCGGCGTGAAGTGGACGGTGATGCCGTCCGTCTTGCCGTCCCGATACGCGACATGCAGCTCCAGGGCGCTGAGCGGGACGCCGCCGCGCTCGAAGTGCAGCCCCACGTCGGCGCGCTGGGCCGAGTTGCCCGCGTCCATCATCACCCACTTATCGAACTGGCGGACGTAGACCTCGGCGACGCAGTGGTGGTCGAGGATGCAGTGGCGCGCGTCCCACCCCAGGGCGAGGCAGCACTGGGTGAATACGGCCGCGTAGTGCGTACACATCGTCAGGCAGTCGGGCTGGTCCTTGCTCTCCAGGATGATGTGGGCGTCCCACGGCGGCATCCACTGCGCCGGGTGGCCGCTCCACGCCGTGTGCCACTGGTTGCGCACCCAGTAGCGCAGCAGCATCAGCTGCTCCATCTCGGTCTGGCCCGGAGCGATCACGTCGTCGAGCTTGTAGCGCTCGCGCAACAGCTTCACCCGCGGGGAAGGCGGCTGGTAGACAAATCGCGTCGAGCCGATGCGGATCGCGCGCGGCCGCCCGGTCGGCGGGGTGACGGTGAGTTTGTCCGACGGGGCCGCGTCGGGCTGGAAGTCAAACGCAAGGTCGAACCGGGCTGGCACGCGCGGGGTGGCGAGCGGGCGCGTGGTCTGGAGGTCAAACCTGAGCTGGACCCAGCGGTGCCGTTGCGCCGCGCCGTCCGGCCGGTAATCCGTGCCGAGCGGCACCCAGCCGGTCCAGTTCTGCTCGTCGGGGGTGGGGGTGGTGCCGGTCCGGACCGAGACAGTCAGGCGTGTGCCGTCGGGCTGCCCGCGCGTCAGGGCGGCGAGGCTGCGGAGCGCGACCACCTTGCCGGGCGTCCCGACCGCGCCGGTCCGCGCCGCCCACAGGTCGAATGGCTGCGACGTCGCCCACCCGCGGGCCGGGTGGCGGCCCACGCGCAGGCGGATCAGGTACTCACCCGGGCCGGCACCCTTCGCGCCGAGCGCCTCGTTCGTCCAGGTCTTGCCTCCGTCGGTGCTCTTGTAACTGCGGCCCGGCGCCCGCCCCGGTTCCAGCAGCAGGCTCCCGCGGCCGCTCAAAATCACCTCGTTCTCGCCCTTGCGCAGCACCTCGACCGGGATCGTGGCGCGATTCCACCCGGTCGAGACGAGGCGCTGCGGCGGCGACACCTCCGCCCCGTTAACGCGCACCTGCCTGGCGCTGCCGAAGAAGAACAGCTCCGCGCCGTTCACCTGCGGGCTGTCGAGCACGAACACCTTCTTGACCTGGACGCGGTCGCCGAGCGCCTCCGTCTGGCGGTAGTCGGTGGCCCCCATCTCGTCGGTGAGGAGTACCGACCCGGCCAGCCGGATCGACTGGTCCTTCGCGTCGGTGACCACGCCGGGGCCGAGCAGGAAGCGCACGGTGTCGTGGGCCTGGTCGGCCGCGCCGGGCTGGAACGAGCGCGTCGCCCGACCGGCCGGCGCCTGTCCCCACGCGGGCAGGGCCGCGAGTCCGAGGGCCAGCACGACGAACAGCAGGCGCGAGCAGGCACGTTGCATGGGACAACTCCAAACTCCGCTGGACCCGCTGTGCGGGAAGAACCAGGAACCAAACAATTACCCCAATCTACGAAACTAACCGCAGAAACAAGGGGCTAGTAGACCACCACCCTCGAAGTGTCGCTAACCGGCCAATCAATTGGGGCGGACCACTAACCCCGAGCGCCAGCGCGGGACGACCCCGCGCTGGCGCTCGGGGTTAGTTTTGCAACCGTTTCCAGGCCGCAAGCGGCACGAAGCAAGGTCAAGGCGATTCCGTATCAGTCCACGAACTCGACCGTCACGGGCGAGGGGATGACGCGGGCGTGGTAGCCCTCCTCCAGCAACCGCTGCACGGCGGCGCGGCCGCGCGGGCCGTAGTCGAGCGTCCACTCGTTGACGTACATACCGACGAATCGGTCGGCCAGGGACATGTCCATGTCACGGGCGTAGCGCAGAGCATAGGCCAGCGCGTCCTGCCGGTGGTCCAGGGCGTACCGGATGCTCTCCTTGAGGAGTCGGCTGATCGTCCGCATCGTCTCCGGGCCGAGGTCGCGGCGGACGACGTTGCCGCCGAGCGGCAGCGGCAACCCCGTCTTCTCCTGCCACCACACGCCCAGGTCCACCACCAGCCGCAGTCCCTGGTTCTGGAACGTCAACTGGCCCTCGTGGATGATCAGCCCGGCGTCGAAGCGGCCGGCCGCCACCGCGTCGATGATCTGGTCGAACGGTATCACCTCGTAGGCGAACTCGCCCACCAGCAGGCGCAGCGCGAGGAAGGCGGTCGTCAGCGTGCCCGGCACGGCGATCTTGACGCCCTTGAGGTCGTTGCCGCCGAGCGGGCCGCGGGCGACGACCATCGGGCCGTAGCGGTCGCCCATGCTGCAGCCGCTGGGTAGAAGGGCATATTTATCTTGCAGGAGCGCGTAGGCGTGGATGCTGACGGCGGTGACCTCCAGCTCGCCGCGCAGGGCCCGGCGGTTAAGGGTCTCGATGTCCTGCAACTCGTGGCGGAATACGAGGTCGCCGGTGTCGAGCTTGTCGTGGGCGAGGGCGTAGAACATGAAGGCGTCGTCGGGGTCGGGGCTGTGGCCGACGGTGATGAGTCGTTTCGTCATGGCGGGTTCCTTGCACACGGGCTCCGGCGCTATTCTACGGGCGGTCCCGGGAACGCCCAACGACGTCCGGACCGCGCGCCTGGGAGCTGAACCGCAGCCGGGGCGCAGGCGCAACGGGGCCGCTGCGCCGGAGGAGACACCGCGCCCCTCCGGGGGCGTGGCTCCGGAGCAAATTCTCGTGGCGTCGCGGCTGCGGGTCGGTATTCTTAACGGGTAGAGATCGACGCGACTTCCCGCCTGCTGCCCCCGCGGACGCGACCAACCATGCGAACTACCCTCCGCACGTTGCCTCTGCTCCTTGCGGTCAGGGCTGCGCGCGACGCAGTTACCGGGCCTGCCGGCGGCGCGGCGGCAGAAACACGACGGGCTGGTGAACGCGAAGGCGTTTCTGCTCCGGAAGTAGGCGGTGAAAGGCGCGCATCGTCGGTTGGCCGGGAACGCAGCCATGAACCAGGTTCATCCCGTCGTCCGTTACCTGATCCTTTGCGAGGATGTTCAGACCGGCCCGGACAACCCGCGCCGCGTCACCCTTGCGGGCCTTATCAACGCGCTTTGTTCGCAGGCGCACCCTTCCTATCCGTTCCTGCACCGGGAGATCTGCGTCTTCCTCCAGCTGACGGAGTGTCGCGGGGGCGGCGCGGGGTGGGTTGAAATCCATCACGCGGACGACGCGGAAATCGTGTTTCGTACCCAGACGCGCCCCCTTGCTCTCCCGTCCGACCCGCTGGAGGTGGTAGGAATGACCTTTCGCTTGCGCAACCTCCTCTTCCGGCGGCCGGGGCTCCACTGGGTGCAGTTCTGGTACAATGAGCAGCCGATCGCACAGCAGGCCCTGGTGCTGAGGTAGAGAACCATGAGCACTCCGTCCGGTGTGGACGTTGGTTGCCTGATCCTCCAGGAGGTTGTCGAGGAGGCCAATCTCCCGAAAGACCTCACTTACGGCCTTGCCGAGCCGGTCCGCCCGCAATCGGTAGTCACCTTCATCGATGGCGGCACCTGCAACGGCAGCCTCAAGAATTTCACCGTCCTGCTCCGGGACAACCGCACTGTCACGGTGCGAGGGACCGGCCTTCAGTATGTCGCGAGCGGGAGTCCGACCGATTACGGGTCTTACGCCATTCTCGCGCCCGGGGCGTGCGGGGAGGCCGTCGTCGCCTTCTTCCGGGTGAGCGAGGTGACGGGCATTTTCAGCGGCGAGATCCACCCGACGCCCAGGCACGCCTGAGAGCCTGGGCGAGAATCTCTCCCCCCAACCCCCTCCCTTGGCAGGAGAGGGGGAGCAGAAAGCTCCAGTCGGAGAACAACAGATGAGAACCGCGACCACCACGTTGCTCGCCGGGCTGGCGCTCCTCGGCGTCGCCCTCACCACCGGCGCGCAGTCCCCGCCGGAGGATCTCAAACCCTACTTCAAGCCCCCGCCGCATCTCGCCGCCGATTTGGGGAATTACCGATCGCCGTTGCAGTTCGCAGACGGCACGCCCGTCAAGAACGCCGCCGACTGGGCGAAACGCCGCAAGGAGATCCTCGGAACCTGGCACGGCGCGATGGGGCCGTGGCCGCCGCTGCTCGAAAAGCCGAAGATCGAGTACCTGGCGAAGGAGCGACGCGCGAACGTCACCCAGCACCGCGTCCGCATCGAGGTCGCTCCCGGCCGTTTCACCGACGACGCCTACCTGCTCGTCCCGGACGGCAAGGGTCCGTTTCCGGCGGTCGTGGTCGTCTACTACGAGGCGAACACCGGCATCGGCAAGGGCAAGGCGGCCCTGCGCGACTTCGCGTGGCAGCTCGCCCGCCGCGGGTTCGTCGCCCTCTCGGTCGGCAGCCCGCCGGAGAGCTACTACCCCAGCAAGGAGAAGACCCAGCTGCAGCCGCTGTCGTACCACGCCTACGTCGCCGCCAACTGCTGCAACCTGCTGGCGAGCCTGGGCATGGTGGACCCTAACCGGATCGGCATTGTCGGCCACTCCTACGGCGGCAAGTGGGCCATGTTCGCGTCGTGCCTTTACGATCGGTTCGCCTGTGCTGCCTGGTCCGACGGCGGCGTGGTCTTCGACGAGAAGCGCAGCAACGTCAACTACTGGGAGCCGTGGTATCTCGGCCACGAAGCGGGCAAGTACCGCAAGCGCGGCATCCCGAGTGAGAAGAACCCGCGCACCGGCCCGTACAAGCAGCTGATCGAGGCCGGCCACGACCTGCACGAGTTGCACGCCCTGATGGCGCCGCGACCGTTCCTCGTATCGGGCGGCTCGGAGGATCCCCCCGAGCGCTGGAAGGCGCTCAACCACGCGGTCGCGGTGAACCAGTTGCTGGGCTACGCGAACCGGGTGGCAATGACCAACCGCAAGACGCACGGCCCGACCGAGGCGTCGAACGAGGCGCTGTACCGCTTCTTCGAGTACTGCCTCAAACAGGGTGGGGCCGACCGCAGGTCGCCGAAATGAAGCGAGCGGCAGGGGGCGTGCCCGCGCCCCCTGCCGCTCATGAAACCGCGGGAATCACTTCCCGTTCAGTTCCTTGACGAAGATGTTGCGGAACCACAGCGAGTTGCCGTGGGTCTGCAGTTCGATCGGACCCTGGGGCGGCGACGCCTTGCCGAAGGGCATGAAGGCAGCGTTATCGACCACCACCTTGCCGTTCAGCTTTACCGTCACCTTGTTGCCGACCATCTTGATGTAGAAGGTGTTCCACTCGCCCGGCGGGCGGTCGGCGACAACGAGCGGGACACGCCCGGGGGCCGTCTTGGGGTTGTTGTACAGGCCGCCGGACCCTTCCTTGTTCTCCCAGATTTGCACCTGGGGCTGGCCGCGCAGGTAGATGCCGCTGTCGCCGTTCTTGAGGATCTTCCAGTCCACCCACAGCTCGAAGTCCTTGTAGCTCTTCGCGGTCGCCAGGTTCCGACCGCCCTTGCCGGTGTAGTAGATGCTCCCGTCCTTGACCAACCAGGAGGCCGCCTGTTTCTTATCGACCTTCCACCCGGTTAGATCCTTGCCGTTGAACAGGGCGGTGAACCCTTCCGGGGGCTGCTTCGTGCCGGTGTCGCCGGCGCTGGCCAGCGACGCCACGAGCAGCAGCCCGACGGTGCCGAGGCGCTTCATGGTGAGTCTCCTTTCGCACGGGTATCGGGAACACGGTCACGCTGGTCGAAGGCAGGGGCATCCGGGGCGGGGCGGGCGAGCGCCGGGTGGGGGGCGAATCGCGGCGGATGCACGGTGCAATTCTCAGAGTTTCGTGCTCGCGCCGCAAGGGGCCAGGTGTCTCGGGAACCCAGGCCATCGTGCAGACGGCTTATTTTCAGAGCAGCTACCGGACAAGACCCGGCGAGCCGGAAGGGCAAGCGACGACAAGGCCAGTCCTCAGTACGCTTGCTCCCCTCGCCCCTGGTGGGAGAGGGGTCGGGGGTGAGGGGGTTCTTCCTCCCCTCTCCCCTGGTGGGAGAGGGGTCGGGGGAGAGGGGGAAAGACAATGGCGGTGGATCAGACGCCCCCGGGTGCGGGCAGGTCGATCTGGAACTCCTTGACGTCCTTGTAGAGCGTGCCGCTCTGGGGCCGCAGACTCTCCGTCGCGGCCTGGATCAGGGCCGGCGAATCGACGCGGTTGTGCAACCGGATGTCGCCGAGGACCAACCGCCCCTTCTGGAGCAGGTCGTTGAGCTTGGCCCGCAGCGGGTGCGCCGCCGGCAGGTTCTTCTGCAGATCGTCCAGCAGAGGAAGCAGGCGGTTCGCGTAAGCCTTCCACGACACCAGCGGCGGCTTGCGGATCTCCTTCTCCTTGACGCTGAAGTTCGGGTAGTCCTCGATGTACTTCGTCGTGAACTCGACCAGGAACTGGCCGACCAGGTACGCCCCCACCTCCGGCAGGTAATCCTCGACCTCGCGCGCCTTCAGCCGGCACACGCCGATGGCCGCCTCGGCCTTCTCCGAGAGGGACGCTGGCGGGTTCAGTGCGTCCTTCCCCGACGACAGCACGCGCAGCAGGTGGTAGGCGATCGGCGTCTGGATCTCGCCCTTGAGGGCCTTGAGGGCGGGCAGTTGGGCCTGGGCGAGGGTCTGGATCGCCTCCCGGCGGATGAAGTAGGTCGCCTCGAGGAGTTCCTTCGGCGGCTCCTTGGGCAGCTTCCAGTCGTGGTTGATGTAGCCGATCACCGCCTCCACGCGGCTGGCGTCGCGGGCGCGTTTCTCGATCGTCTGCTTGTACCCGGGGGCGTTCGGATCGTCGGATAGCTTCGCCGGCACGAGGCCGTCGAGGTACTCGCGCATCGCCTTGGCGGCGTACAGGCGGACGACGTCGTGCTTCTTGCCGTCGCGCAGGAGGGCTTCCAGGTAGTCGCCGAACTCCTGCTGCTTCGCCTTCGCGTAAATCGGCAGGAGGACAGCGGCGTTGACGCAGGCGACGCGGTTCTTCACCGGGTCCAGAGCGAAGACATCCTTGAGGGCGGCAAGCAGACGCCCGGTGAATAGCTTCACGAATGCCGCGCTTCCCTTGTTGGCCGCGGCGGTGTTGACCACGTTCTGCAGCTGGTTCGCCAGATCGTACAGCTTGCGCGGCTCGGACTGGAGAGTGGGGACCGTCATCGAGTAAGCGAACCACTGGGCCGCGGCCGTGGCCACCGCCTCGTCCTCGGCGGTGGGCGCCTCCTCCCCGCGGAGGAGTTTCTCGAAGCGCTCGCGATGCGCCCGGTATTTTTTCTCAAGATCCTCGCGCGAGGCGAGTTGCTGGTCCTGGGCGAGGGCCGCGCCCACGCCCCCGGCGAAGGTGAGGAGCGCCAGCCACAGGAACGCCCGGGGCCTTTTGCAAACAACCTGGAGCATCGAGTCACTCCGAGAGGATAACGAACGAAACGGCGGCTGGTGAGCGCTGCAACTGCAACGATCCACTCGTGCATTTTCGCCGCGGCAGACGCGCCTGTCATGCAGCCTAGCAACGCCGCGCCGCGAGTGTCAAGGGGCCGGGGCAGCGGTCCGCGCCCGGGCAGGAAGATAGAGACAGGGTAGTGTCGAGAGGTTTCACGAAATGTCCGGTCGCTCCGGGGTCACGGCCGGGTGCGGTCCTGCGCCGAGCGGCTGGCGAGGACGAGGCTGCGCTGCTCGGCAGGCGTGAGATCCCCGCACACGGCGGCCTCGGCCGCCTGGCGCAGGCAGTCGCGGGCAGGGCCAGTCCGTGCCAGGCGCGACCAGACGAGGTGCAGATACCAGGACGGCCGCGCCGCGCCGGGTCGGCTGGCCCGCGCCCGCACCAGCTCGCCCGCGGCGCGGCAAAGCAACCCCTCGACGGGCAGTGCGCCGCCGGGTTCGGCGAGCCCGGCCCGCTCGCGCGCCAGCCAGTACAGGCCGATGCCCCGGTGCAGGCGGACGGCGTACTCGTCGGCGTCGCCCTGGGCGATCTCCATCAGCCGCGTGTGGCCGTGGACCAGGTGCCGGACCAGCCCCTCGCCCTCGTCCTGGGCGTCGGCGACGAACCGCGCGAACTCCCGGCAGGCGTCCCGGGTCCGGTGCAGCCGCAGCAGCAACTCGGCATAATGGGACCGGACGAGGACGTGTTCGGGATGGGCGGCGACGTAGCGCTCCAGGTGGGTGCAGGCGGTCTCCTCGTCGCCCGCCTCCAGGTAGGCGGCCGCGAGGCTCATGTGGGTGCGCGTGAAGGCGGGGTCGGTGGCGAGGCTCTGCTCGTAGAATCCGATGGCGCGGCGCGGTTCGCCGTCGCGCATCGCCTGCTGCCCCTGCTCCCACAACCGGGTGGCAGCGGCCGGATCCCGCTCCAGGGCCAGGCACAGCGAGTGACATCCCAGGCCGACGAACGCCACCAGCAGCCAGCCCCGGCGCACCATCATGGCGTGACCTCGGCGGAGGGAGAGTGTGGGGATGCGAACCTGTCTGTGGTTATCGTTTGGCGCGGCGGAAGGGATTGAAAGAAAGAAATGACTGCAGGGAAAAGGGTCAGGGGTGAAGGATCGGCGAGGAGGTAAAACCCACGGGCGGCGCCCTGTGGGTTTTACCTCCTCATTCTCCTTGCAGGTTCTCGCTCAGCTTGCTCAGCGCCTCGCTCTCGATCTGGCGCACGCGCTCGCGCGTCAGGCCGAGGCGCTCGCCGATCTCCTTGAGCGTCTTGGGCTCCTCGTCGTCCAGGCCGTAGCGCAGCCGCAGGACAGTCGCCTCGCGCTTGTCCATTTTGTCGAGGAGTGCGAGGACGTGGTGCAGGTCGTCCGCCTCGACCATCTCGATGTCCGGCGACTTGGAGTGGCCGTCCATCACCATCTCGTCGAGCGACCACCCGCTCTCGGGCGCATCGCTTTGCGGGGCAGCGTTGTAGACGCGGATCGCCTTCTTGATGATCGCGAGCTTCTTCTTCGGCAGGTTCAGGCTCCTGGCGATTTCCTCGTGCGTCGGCGGCCGGCCGAGTTCGTCCTGCAGCTTGGCGCTGGCCCGGCGCCACTTCGCCAGCAGTTCGACCATGTAGGCCGGGATGCGGATCGTCTTGGCGGTGTTGACGAGAGCACGCTTGATTGACTGCTTGATCCAGTACGAGGCGTAGGTGCTGAAGCGCGTCCCCATGCCGGCGTCGAACCCCTCGACGGCGCGCAGCAGCCCGAGGTTCCCCTCCTCGATCAGATCCTGAAGGCCAAGTCCCTTGCCGGTGTACCCGCGGGCGATGTTGACCACCAGGCGCAGGTTGGCGCGCACCATCCGGTCACGCGCCTCGCTGTCGCCGTCCTCGATCTGGCGGGCGAGGCGCTTCTCCTCCTCGGCGTTCAGCAGCGGGGTCTCGTTGATCTCGCGGAGGTACGTTTCCAGCGGGGACTGGACCGACTGACCTCGTTGCCGGCGTGGTCGTGTCATGGGGATGTTCCAGGCGCGAAAGGGATCCAGTCACCAGCGGCAAGCTTACCGCCGGCCCAGCCGAGAGCCAATGCCCGGCCGCCCGTTACCGAGCCGCAGGCGCGGTCGCCTCACTTGACGACCGACCGCGTACCTGGACAGGCGTCCGTGCCCCGGGCCAGGATTGGTGAGCGATCCAGGGTCCGCGTCCCTGGATCCTCTGGACGGCCCGGGCTTCCGAGATTAGCTATCGTCCCGGCACCCGAAGTGCCAACACCCCTCCGGCCGGAACTCGGCCCTCCCTGACGCGCGTTTGCCGGCATGTCGGCAACGTCTCGTACAACCGGCCTTGCCGTGACAGGATGACCGGGTGACCGAAGCAGGGCCACGGGCTGCGTCCCGTGGGCTTGCTTCGGTCACCCGGTCATCCTGTCACCTTGGTCACTTCTCGCCCGATCGGTCGGGCAGGTTGAACAGCTGGCCGGTGCCGGATCCGGTGCCGCCGCGCAGCTCGCGTTCACGCGGCTTGGCGGTCGGCTGGCCGGCCGCCGCCTGCTCCTCGGTCGCCTCCTCCGGTTCGGTCCCGTGCAGGCGCTTGCGGCTCAGGCCGATCTTGCGGTCCTGGGCATCGACCCGCAGCACCTTCACCTCGATCTCGTCGCCGACCTTGACCACCTCCTCGGGCGACTCGACCTTGTGATCGGCCAGCTCGGAGATGTGGAGCAACCCTTCGAGGCCCGGCTCCAGCTCGACGAACACGCCGAAGTTCGTCAGCTTGGTCACCTTGCCGATCTTGATCTCGCCGGGGTGGTAGCGACCAGGGATGTCGCCTTCCC
>JAANMY010000298.1_pt1 | contig 71746 bp, 67 predicted proteins | sample 7279691 | NCBI WGS metagenome assembly JAANMY01 (sample SAMN14094543, study PRJNA606508) | bioreactor metagenome | isolation source: A lab-scale SPAN reactor treating ammonium-rich wastewater day 388 | place: Ireland: Galway | collected 2018-02-07 | reverse complement strand
CGACGGCATAGCATCCAATGATGCTCTTGCCCGTGACCTCGCAATGAAGGTGAACAACAAAGTCAAGATCAATTCGGGCATCATTCCGCCCGGTAACATCTTGTACAAGGGAGAAAGCATGGCCATCAGTTGGGGATTTGATGTTCCTGAGGAATTTTCCCTCATGCAGAATTATCCCAATCCGTTCAATCCTACAACAACGATAACGTTTTCACTTCCGGTTGCGGGTCACACACGACTGTCAGTGTACGACATTCTCGGCAGGGAAGTGCAGACGCTGGTGGACGGGCACTTGAATGCCGGCAGATATGAAACCGTTCTTGACGCCAGGAATTTGGCCAGCGGAGTCTATTTCTACAGACTTCACTCAGGAAGTCTGGTTCAAACAAGAAAACTGACGCTAATACGCTAAGCTGATTCACTTCCTGAGAAATCCCGCCTTGCAAAAGGGCGGGATTTCTTCTTGTCGGGATTTCCTGCACACACCGCTTGCCGTTTTGTGTTGCAACTGACTTCATGATTTGCTATTCTCAGAGCAGGGTTTCCCTGTATCTCTTTCCGGTTCTGCAAACAATTCATTCAACATTACAACAGGAGTCGGCCGTGAATCATAGAATCGTTTCCTTATCAATCGCCGGTATGATGCTTTGTATGCTCATCCTTTCTTCCTGCTCAGATTCGGAAACACTGAGGGATGAAATGGAAACGAAGGGCTTTGTCACCCTCCAGATCAATTTTGAAACTGCCAAAGCAGATATCAAGCCCGAATCGCAGTACATTATTGATCAGGTGGTTGAGCTGTTAAACGATGACGAAACTTTGAACGTCAGCATCGAAGGCCATACCGACAATGTCGGATCAGCCGCGTCCAACAAAACCCTCTCCGAAAATCGCGCCAAATCGGTGATGAATGCTATCATCGCCAAAGGGATTGACAAGTCACGGCTCTCGGCAAAAGGCTGGGGACAGGAAAAGCCCATTGCTGACAACAAGTCTGAAGAGGGGCGGGCAAAGAACAGACGCGTCGAGATTGTCAAGAAATAAACACATTTCGTACTCGCGGCTTAGCCTTTCCGTTTTGAGATAAGAAAATCGGGACGCCAACAATAGCGTCCCGTTTTGACCCGTCAGACTAACTTTCCTTCGTTCGTGGATTCTCAAACCCGGCAGTTTCGTTGACTTTCAAGCCCGCTTTGGGTATATTTTTGCCACTTTGTTCCCCGAAAGTTACGTCATTTCTCTCCTGTAATGGTGATTTCTCCCATAAGCAATCGAACAGGAGACAATTTGGGGATTCGTTCTTATACCAATCTTCAGTGATATCAAGAAGGGAACCGCAATTCCCTTTTTTGTTGTGTACGAGTAGGGCGATTTGTCAAATCGCTTCCCTGATTAGAGGAACTTATGGCAGAAAAATCATTTGATGTTGTTGTTCTAGGAGGAGGACCCGGCGGGTACACGGCGGCAATTCGTGCCGCGCAACTCGGATTCAACACCGGCATTATTGAGGCAGAGAAACTCGGCGGCATCTGCCTCAACTGGGGATGTATTCCCACGAAAGCGTTGTTGAAGAATGCAGAGATTCTTCATCAGTTCAAGAAGGCGAGCGAGTGGGGGATTTCGTATGACAATTTGAAGTTTGATTTCGGGAAGATCATCCAGCGCAGCCGCGGCATCTCGGACAAAATCTCCAAAGGCGTTGAGTTCTTGATGAAGAAGAACAAGATTGATTACATGTCCGGGTACGGAACGTTGGCAGGCAGCAGCGGAATTCAGGTGAAGCCCAAAGAAGGGGCGGCATTCAAGGTCAGTTCAAGGCATATCATCGTGGCGACTGGAGCCCGTGCCCGCTCGATTCCCGGCGTGACAATCGACCGCAAACGCATCATCACGAGTACCGAAGCGATGTCGCTCAGCGAGCAGCCGGGAAGCATGATCGTGGTCGGCGCCGGAGCCATCGGGATTGAGTTTGCCTACTTCTACAATGCCCTCGGCACAAAAGTCACCGTTGTTGAGATGATGCCCGGCATTCTTCCGATTGAAGATCGAGAATTGACGAAGGAGATGGAGCGGAGTTTCAAAAAACAGGGCATCGAAATCCTGACCGACACCAAAGTCGAAAGCGTGAAGAATTCTCCCACCGACGTAACAGTTGTGGTGAACACTCCGGAAGGGAAGAAAGAGTTGAAGGGAGATGTTGCGTTGATGGCTATCGGCGTGCAGGGCAACGTTGAGGGATTTGGGTTGGAAAAAGTCGGCGTTGCTGTTGAACGCAATCACATCAAAGTCGATCAACACTACCGCACAAACGTGCCCGGCGTGTACGCCGTCGGCGATGTGATCGGCGCGCCGTGGCTTGCGCATGTTGCGAGTGCGGAGGGCATTCACTGCGTGGAAGCAATCAAGGGAATGAACCCCGAGCCGATTGATTACTCAGCGATTCCCGGTTGTACCTATTGTCAACCGCAAATCGCGAGCGTCGGCATGACTGAAGAAAAGGCAAGGGCCGAGGGCTACGAAGTGAAGATTGGCAAATTTCCGTTCCGCCCGCTCGGCAAGGCAATTGCCATCGGCGAGACAGAAGGAATGGTGAAGCTGATTTTCGACGCGAAATACGGCGAGCTTCTCGGCGCACACATCATGGGCAGCGAAGCCACCGAGATGATTGCGGAGCTGGCGCTTGCAAAGAAGCTCGAAGCAACAGGAAAATCCATCTTCCATACCATTCATGCCCATCCGACGTTGAGCGAAGCCGTGATGGAAGCGGCGGCGGCGGCGTATGGGGAAGCGATTAATATCTGAATGCCGTTCGGAAGAGAATCCTAATATTCAAATGTGAGGAAGCGATTCGTGTCAACCATCAAGAATGTTAAGACTGAAACAACGCCCAAGGGCTCAAACGGCTCCCGTCCGGCAGTTGTCGCGGGCAACGCGCTGGCGAGCTTGACAAACGACCAACTTACCAACACGTACAAGAACTGTGTTGCTGCGCGTTTGCTTGACAACAAAATTCTTGTTTTGCTGAAGCAGGGCAAAGTATTCTTCCACATCGGCGGATCGGGGCATGAGGTTGCGCAGACGGCGACGGCGCTTGCAATGAAGCCCGGTTATGACTGGGCGTATCCGTACTATCGCGATCTTGCGTTCTCGTTGCAGTTTGGTTACACGATCGAAGAGATTATGCTTGAGGCGCTGCACCGCAAAGGCGGGCCGAGCAGCAATGGTTTTGCCATGCCGTTCCACTACGGACACAAGAAGCAACGTATCATTGCGCAATCATCGCCGACAGGCACGCAATTTCTCGAAGCAGTTGGAACAGCGATGGGTGCCGTAAAAGATGGAAAGGATGAAGTCGTTTACGTTTCATCAGGCGAAGGGACCACGAGTCAGGGTGAGTTTCACGAAGCGGTGAACTGGGCTGCACGGGGGAAGTTCCCTGTTATCTTTCTCATTCAGAATAACAAGTTTGCCATCTCAGTCCCTATAAAGGATCAGATGGCGGGCGAATCCGTGTACGGCCTGGTTGCCGGATACAAAGGACTGAACCGCTATCGCGTCGACGGATGCGATTTCAAAGAGATGTATGAAGTCGCTGCAGACGCAGTTTCGAAGGCGCGCAACGGGCAAGGCCCCAGCGTCATTGAGGCCGACACGGTCCGCCTTCTTGCCCATTCTTCATCAGACGATCAGAAGAAATACCGGAGCAACGAGGAGTTGGAGGAAGATCGCAAGAAAGACCCGATTCCGAGGTTCGAGAAATTGTTGGCGGAGATGAAGATTCTGAAGGATTCGGATTTCGAACGAATCAAAAAGGAAATTCAGGAACGAATTGACAAGGCAGCAGAATCGGCAGAAGAACAACCGCTCCCCGACGTGAACGATTTGGAGAAGTACGTGTACTCGCCCCGCGTCGTCGTTCCGAAAGACGGCTTTACAGAACCTGAGCACAAAGGCAACAAGATTGTGTTGGTCGACGCCATCAACCACGCTCTCGCAGAGGAACTCGCATTCAATCCTAAGATGGTGATTTACGGAGAGGATGTTGCAGGGAACAAAGGCGGTGTCTTCACGGCCACAAAAGGACTGACGGCGAAGTTTGGCGAGGATCGCGTCTTCAACTCTCCGCTGGCCGAGGCAAGCATTGTCGGCACGGCGTTCGGCCTGGCGATTCGTGGCGATTTCAAGCCCGTTGTTGAAATCCAGTTCGGCGACTACATCTGGCCGGCGTTCATGCAAATTCGCGACGAAGTGGCGATGTTGCGTTTCCGTTCCTATAACGAGTGGGCATGCCCGATGGTGATTCGCGTTGCTGTGGGTGGCTACATTCATGGCGGGTTATATCACAGCCAATCCATTGACGGATTCTTCACACACATTCCCGGAGTCCACGTTGTGTTCCCATCAAACGCTGCAGATGCGAAAGGATTGCTGAAGACAGCATGTCGTGAAGATAATCCTGTCATTTTCTGTGAGCATAAAGGGCTGTATCGTCAAGGGTTTGCATCATCGCCGGAACCCGATGCGGATTACCTGATTCCGTTCGGCCTTGCAAAAGTGAAACGTGCTGGCGACGATATCACAATTATCACGTGGGGGATGTTGGTGCAGCGTTCACTCGATGCGGCGAACAAGATTCAGGAAAAGACAGGCGCAAGTGTTGAAGTAATTGACTTGAGAACCCTCATTCCTCTTGACAAAGAAACGATCCTGAATTCGGTTCGAAAGACCGGCAAGGTTCTCATTGTTCACGAGGACACGCTTACGAGCGGCTTCGGTGCCGAGATTGCCGCCATCATCGCGAACGAAGCTTTTGAGCGACTTGATGCACCGATTCAGCGTGTTGCGGCGAAGGATTCTCCCGTCCCGTACGGACCCGAACTGGAAAACGCAATGCTGCCGCAAGAGGCGGATATTGTGAAGGCGCTGGAAGAGTTAGTTAAGTACTAGATTTGAAACTCCAATATTCAAGCTCTAAGAATCCAAAGAAGCTCCAAATGCCAAAATTCAATTTTCCGGGAGGAGGATTATTTGGAATTTTGATTTTGAAATTTCCTTGGAGCTTGGAAATTGCGATTCGGAGCTTACTTCGCAATGAATGCTGAAAACAGAATACGCCTCTACCGCTATCTTCTTCTCTCCCGCGAAGTAGACAACGCCATCATCAAACTCTACAAACAGGGGAAGATGGTCGGCGGCGCGTTCACCGGATACGGAAACGAGGCGACGGCGGTCGGCAGCGCGTTCGCGCTTGAAGAGCAGGATTACCTCTTTCCGATGCATCGTGATTTGGGGGCGCATCTTGTGAAGGGACAAACGTTACGCAACATCTTCCTGATGCAACTTGGAAGAGGAGAGGGGCTTGCTCGTGGTCGTGACGGCACTGGACATTATGCCGATCCGTCGAGAAGAATCTACGGCAACGTGAGCCACCTTGCCGCAATGATCCCGATGGCGTGCGGTGTTGCGCTTGCGTCGAAGATGCGAAAGGAAAACGCTGTTGTGATCAACTACATCGGCGACGGCGGCTGCAACCTCGGCGAGTTTCATGACGGGATGAATATGGCCTCGGTGATGAAACTTCCGTTCATCATGATCATCGAGAATAATCAGTTTGCGTATTCCACCCCCAATCACAAACAGTTTGCGGCGAAGAAACTTTCTGACCGTGCAGTCGGGTACGGAATTCCCGGCTTCACGATTGACGGCACAGATGTCGAACTTGTGTACGCAACGTGCCAGCAAGCTGTTGAACGGGCGCGCAAGGGTGAAGGCCCGACCCTTATCGAGACGGTAACGATGCGGATGCACGGTCACTCGCTTTCCGACGACGCGTCATACGTTCCGAAAGGGATGGTCGAAGAATGGAGGAAGAAAGATCCCGTTGAGTTGTATGAGAAGAAATTGAAGTCAGCCAGCGTCCTCTCCGATTCAATCAAGAAAGAAATGCAAGAGAAGATTCTTGCGGAGATTCAGGAGGCGGTTGACTATGCGGTGGCGCAACCGTATCCGCCGGGAGAGCAGGCGGTGGAGGGGGTGTTTGCGGAGTGATGTGGCAATGTGAGTGTTGCTTTTCAGTGCAGAAGAATCAAATTTCGTAATTGGATACTGACGCTGAATTCTGACACTTACATGCATCCGGCTATCCCAATCTTGAGCGTCAAGTTGAAATGGGCAGTGAGAGAAGGCTAACAAAGAGCCAGATGCGGGGGATAATTAGGAAATGGCAAAATCGAATATAGTAAAGGAGGCGATCATGCTTTCGGTAAGAGGAATTTATGATGGCGAACGCGTTCGCTTACTCGAAAAACTTCCCGGGAAAAAGAAGTACAGAGTCGTCATCACATTCTTGGAAGAAATCGAGGACGATGAGGATATGCGGACGTTCACATCCCAGAGTGAGGCATTCTCTTTCTGGAATGATGAACGCGAGGACATTTATCAGGACCTTTTGGCAAGAAAGTCTTGAAGACTGGTGACATCATCATAGTCCCGTTTCCGTTCGCGGATGTGCCGGTGCGGAAAGTACGTCCTGCTGTTGTCGTTGGACTCACACAGGATCGTTATCACGATGTGATTGTATGCGCGGTGAGTTCAGTGATCGAAACGAGGTTATCCGAGAACGAATTCATACTTAAGCCAACTCGGGCGAATGGACTTCGTGTCCCATCAGTCGTGAAGGTGGATCGGATTGCAACGCTTCGACAAAGCACGGTTATTACCTCACTTGGAAGACTATCGAAATCGGAACTTCGCAAGTTCAGAAGCATTTTCAGAGCAATCATTAAATGAGATGCCAACCCTGACCTACATCGAAGCCCTCTCCAGAGGCATGTGGGAGGAGATGGAACGTGACGAGTCCGTCTTCCTGATTGGCGAGGACATTGGGGCCTACGGCGGCGCGTTCAAGGCAACGAAGGGATTTCAAAAGCATTTTGGCGAAGAACGGGTGATTGATTCCGTTCTTTCGGAGGCCGCAATCATCGGCGCTGCGGCGGGTGCGGCAGTTGTTGGCATGCGACCGATTGTTGAGATTCAATTTGCAGATTTCGTCTCGTGCGGCTTCAATCAAATTATCACCAACTGCGCGAAGATTCACTATCGCTGGAATCTTCCCGCGCCAATGGTGATTCGTCTGCCAAACGGCGGTTATATTCGCGGCGGGCCGTATCATTCGTCAAGCACGGAGGCGTGGTTTCATCATTTCCCCGGACTGAAAATCGTTGCGCCGTCAACTCCTGCTGATGCGAAAGGGTTGATGAAAGCGGCTGTGCGTGATAGCAATCCTGTTTTGTATCTCGAATCGAAATATCTTTACCGCCGCATCAAAGGAGAGGTACCCGAGGGCGATTACGTTGTTGAGATTGGCAAAGCTGATGTAAAACGTAATGGCAGCGACATTGCCGTCATTACATATGGTTCAACTGTGCATCAATCGCTTGAGGCCGCCGAAATTCTCGCCAAAGAGGATGCTGTTGATGCGATGGTGTTGGACTTGCGTACACTTGCGCCGCTTGACAAGGATGCAATCTTCGCTGCTGTGAAAGTGACCGGCAAGGTGTTGATCGTTCATGAAGACAACGTTACCGGTGGGATCGGCGCTGAGGTTGCTGCACTGATTGCAGATAACGTGTTTCAATATCTCGACGCTCCGATCAAGCGGTTGGGTGCGTTGGATGTTCCCGTTCCTTTTGCGCCGACGCTTGAGGATTTTGTTTTGCCGAATACGCAGAAGGTAGTAACGGCTTTGAGAGAGTTGGTAAATTTTTAGAAAGAAAACCGCGAAAACGCTAAGACTCGAAGTTTCCCTTTGTGAACCTTCGTGTGGCTTTGCGTCTTCGTGTTGAAAAATCATGTGAATCAAGGAATGTTATTATGGCACGTGTAGAAGTCGTCATGCCCCAGATGGGCGAGAGTATCGCCGAAGGTACCATTGTGAAATGGCACAAGAAGGTCGGCGACAAAGTGAAGAAAGACGAGACGATTTTGGAAATCTCCACCGACAAAGTGGATTCCGAAATTCCCTCGCCGGCATCAGGAACGCTTACGGAAATCGTTGTCCAGGAACAAACCACAGTTCCGGTGAGAACGGTGATTGCGTTTCTTGATACAGAAGGCGGAGCGGTTGCTGTTACGGAAGAACCGAAGCCCGCTGCTCCTGCACCACAAGCTGTTGCGTCAACACCCGCGCCTGCAGTTGCTGCTGCACCAGCCGCTCAGACCCTGTCAGCGCCAGCATCGGGAAGATTTTATTCTCCGCTCGTTGTGAACATTGCGCGTGAAGAAGGAATTGCGATGCAGGAATTGGAGTTGATCCCGGGTACGGGCGACGGAGGACGTGTCTCAAAGAAAGATATTCTTACTTACGTTAATGCAAAAAAAAGCGGCGCGCTCACAACGCCGAAGCCCGCTTCTGCAAAGACAGCGCCCACCGCACCGTCAATGGCGATTGCAGGCAAGACAGTTGATGTGCCTGAACTGCGGGCTAAGTATCCGGCTCCGCAACACGACATTATTCAGATGAGTAATGTTCTGCAGAAAATGGCGGAGCACATGGTCAAGAGTGTGCATACCTCTCCGCATGTCGCTGCCATTCACGAAGTGGATATGACGGAGGTTGTGAAACATCGTGCAGCCCACGCGGCCTCATTTGAGACAAAGGAAGGCTTCAAGCTCACATACACTCCGTACATTGTGCAGGCGGTAGTGAATGCATTGAAAAAGTATCCTCTCGTCAACACGTCGATTGAAGGGGATAAGATTATCAAGAAGAACTTCATCAATCTCGGCCTCGCTGTTGCGGCTGAGAACGGACTGATCGTTCCCGTCATCAAAAATGCCGAAGAGAAGAATTTTCTCGGTTTTGCCCGCGCCGTCAACGATCTTGCTACACGCACTCGCAACAAGAAGCTGACACCCGACGATATTCAAGGCGGCACGTTCACGATTTCCAATTTCGGAGTGTTCGGCACTCTCATCGGCACACCGATCATCAGCCAGCCGCAAGTGGCGATTCTCGGAACAGGCGCCATCAAGAAACGTGTGATGGTTGTTGATGATATGATTGCGATTCGCTCGATGGCGTTCTTCACGCTATCCTTCGACCATCGTATCGTTGATGGGGCGCTCGGAGGGATGTTTCTCGAAGAGATTGTGAAGGGGTTGGAGAATTTCGACACGAGTCTTTCATTCTGAATATGATCATTCAAGAAATACCGGCACAGGAACAGCAGCAACGGCCCTCACGTCCGGATTGGTTGAAGATCAAGATTCCTTCCGGCGAGGAATACGCACGTCTCAAGAATCTGATTACTGGCCACAATCTTCACACGGTGTGCGAAGAAGCCCGCTGTCCAAACATGTCGGAATGTTGGAACGCAGGAACCGCTACCTTTATGATTTTGGGAGACGTGTGTACACGTTCGTGCGGGTTCTGTAATGTGAAGACGGGTCGGCCAACGTGGCTGGACAAGGATGAACCTGCCCGTGTTGCTGATGCGATCCGCATTATGGGCGTCAAGCACGCTGTCATCACTTCAGTCAATCGTGATGAACTCTCCGATGGTGGCGCGGAGATTTTTGCAGAAACAATCCGGCAAGCGCGAGCTGTCAATCCCGAAATCACGATTGAAGTGCTGATTCCTGATTTTCAGGGAGAGAAATGGGCGCTCGATATTGTACTTGCCGGGAAGCCCGACATTCTCAATCATAATACCGAAACGGTTCCGCGACTGTACAGAAAGGTTCGCCCTCAAGCGAAGTATGAACGGTCGCTTCAAGTAATCAAATGGTCGAAGGAAGCAGGAATGGTGACGAAGAGCGGCATTATGGTGGGACTTGGCGAAACTGCCGATGAAGTTCTTCAGGTGATGTCGGATTTGCATTCATGGGGCTGCGACATCATGACAATCGGGCAATACCTGCAGCCGACAAAACAACATCTTCCGGTTGACCGCTTCGTGACTCTCAATGAGTTTGCGATGTACAGGACACGAGGAAAGGCGATGGGCTTTAAGCATGTGGAATCCGGGCCGCTTGTTCGGAGTTCCTATCATGCTGAAAAGCACGTTGATTAAGCACCTTTAATCAATAGCTTCATTGACTCTCTGCTCCATTTTGCCTAAATTGAACAACTTTTGAACCCAGCTTCTCACCGCATTTCATCAGGAGTTACTCCAAGTGGAAAAGGCAACAAAGTTCTTCAAAACGTCGGACACGACGCAGAAATGGCATCTCGTTGATGCAAACGGACAGACCCTCGGTCGAGTGGCTACGCAGGTTGCGAAGCTTCTTCGCGGCAAGCACAAGCCGATGTTCACGCCGAACGCCGATTTGGGCGACTTCGTTGTGGTGGTCAACGCGGCGAATGTAAAGCTCACCGGAAAACGAAGCGAGTTGAAAGAGTACTTCCACTACACGGGCTACCCTGGTGGAGCAACATTCGAGAAGTTCCAGGATTTGATTCGCAAGCATCCGGAGCGCGTGTTCGAGCATGCAGTGAAGGGCATGTTGCCGCACAACCGGCTCGGACGGAAGATCATCAAGAAAATGAAAGTGTATGCAGGCGCCGAGCACCCGCATCTCGCCCAACGCCCCGAAGCATACAAGCTCAACTAATCTCAGGAGTGTAGAAAAAGAATGCAACACGCACACGCAACAAACGCAGTTGGTCGCAGAAAAACAGCCGTAGCGCGGGCCATTTTGCTGCCCGGTTCGGGGAAAATTACCATTAACAGAAAACCTGTTGAGCAATACTTCCCCCTCGAGACGCTTCGGGCTGATGTGATGAAGCCCTTTGAAGCAACGCAAACCACCGGAAAATACGATGCAAAAGTGAATGTTGAAGGCGGAGGTTCGACAGGGCAGGCCGGAGCTGTCAAGCTTGCTATCGCCCGTGCGCTTGTTGAAATGAGTGAGGACAATCGTGCATCATTGCGAACTGCCCGCTTGCTTACGCGTGACCCGCGCATGGTCGAACGCAAGAAGTACGGTCAGAAGAAAGCACGCAAACGCTTCCAGTTCTCGAAGCGCTAATCCGATTCAGAGATTCACCGTTGTTGTTGTAAATAAACATGCCTTTTGATTTTGTTGGGAGTGTCCCGCTCCGATACGGAGCGTGATCCCAATGAAAGACGACAAGGGCAGAAGAAAAACACAAAATAAGGAATACCACATGCCTCGCGTAGAAGTTGCCGAGTTGTTGGCAGCAGGGTGTCACTTCGGACACCTCACCCGCCGTTGGAATCCCAAGATGAAGCCGTACATATTCATGGAACGGAACGGGATTCATATTATTGACCTCATGAAATCCCGCGACCTTCTTGAAGAAGCGTGCAACGCCATCGCCAGAGTTGTTGCCGAAGGGAAGCGTGTGTTGTTTGTCGGGACGAAGAAGCAGGCAAGCGAAATCATCAGAGCAGAAGCGGTCCGTTGCGGCCAGTTTTACGTGGACGAGCGTTGGCTCGGCGGTTCACTGACCAACTTCACGACGATTCGCAAAAGCGTGAAACGTCTCACCAACATCGAAAAAATGGAAAGTGACGGCACTTTTGACAAAATCACAAAGAAGGAAGGCCTCTTCCTCACGCGTGAAAAGGAAAAGCTGAACAGTGTTCTCTCAGGCGTTGTTGAAATGACGCGTTTACCCGGCGCATTGTTTGTCGTCGATGTGAAGAAAGAAGCGATTAGTGTGAAGGAAGCAAACCGGCTTGGCATTCCGGTTTTTGCAATCGTTGATACCAATTGCGATCCGGACAATATTGATTATGTGATTCCAGCGAACGACGATGCGATGAAGTCAATTCAAGTCATCACCAAGGCATTTGCCGACGCAATTCTCGAGGGCAAGGAACGGGCTGCTGCGCGACAAATGGAGATGGCAGTAGAAGCGGAAGCAAAGAGCAAAGAAGCGGAAGAAAAAGCGTCGCTTAACTGATTTTGATTTATCAAAAGGAAAGCTGAACGGTAGTTATGGAAATCACCAGTGAAATGATCAAGAATCTCCGCGAGAAAACCGGTGCAGGAATGATGGACTGCAAACGGGCGCTTGAGGCATCGAGCGGGGACATGAATGCAGCCATCGAGTACCTTCGTAAGAAAGGGGCCGCGTCAGGAGCAAAGCGTGCAGACAGAGCCGCCAAAGAAGGCATGATTGTTACACGCGTTGCAGCAAACGGAAAAAGCGGCGTCATTGTAGAAGTCAATTGCGAAACCGACTTTGTTGGCCGTAGTGATGACTTTGCGGCCTTTGCACATGCAATTGCCGAAGCAGTCGAGACACATCGTCCCGCTTCGGTTGAAGCGTTGATGCATGTGACCGTAAAAGGCAAGACGGTTACAGAGTTGTACAACGACTTGCTGGCCAAGGTGGGGGAGAAGGTTGAAATCCGGCGGTTCAACGTTGTGGATTCTTCCGAAGGAAGCGTGAGCGCTTACACTCACCTCGGAAATAAAATCGGCGTGCTGGTTGAAATGACGGGCATAGGAACTGATGCAGCGGCAACCGGTGCCGGACGTGACGTCGCAATGCAAGTAGCGGCAATGAACCCGCTCGTCATCTCTCGCGATCAGATTGAAAGATCAGTGATTGAACGCGAACTTGATATCTACAAGACACAAGCCGCCAACGAAGGGAAACCGGCGCAAATCGTCGAGAAGATTGCTCTCGGTCGCCTTGAAAAGTATTATCAGGAAGTAGCGCTGATGGAGCAAACGTTCATCAAGGATTCCGGAAAGATCATCAAGGATTTCCTTGCCGAGGCAAGCAAATCGTCGGGTCAGCCGATTACGATCAAGCGCTTCCGGCGCTATCACCTTGGCGAAGAAACGAAGTAATGTGAGTGTCCCCTTCAAGGGGACATTTTTGTATGACATCAATTGAACACTCCACATGAGTAAACTCAAATACAAACGTATCCTGTTGAAGTTGAGTGGCGAGGCATTGATGGGAGACAAGCAGTTCGGCATCGATTCGGCTGTGCTGAAACAGTATGCTCTCGAAATCAAATCCGTGTACGACCTCGGCGCTCAAGTAGGAATTGTGATTGGTGGAGGAAATATTTACCGGGGTGTTTCAAACTCCTCGGACAATATTGACAAGGTAACCGGGGATCATATGGGGATGCTTGCGACACTTATTAACGCGCTGGCGTTGCAGAGTGCCCTTGAGCATCAGGATTTGGTTACCCGACTCATCTCTGCAATCAGAATGGAGGTGATTGCGGAACCGTTTATTCGCCGGCGAGCAGTGAGACATCTTGAGAAAAACAGAATTGTCATTTTCGGAGCGGGAACAGGAAATCCGTATTTCACCACCGATACAGCGGCAGCATTGCGTGCCGTGGAAATCGAGGCTGATGTTATTATTAAGGGAACCCGCGTAGACGGCGTCTATGATTCCGATCCCGAAAAAAATCCCGGCGCCATCAAGTTCCCCGAAATCTCCTACATCGATGTCCTGAAGAGAAACCTCAACGTGATGGATATGACCGCAATTACACTGTGCCGGGAAAACAAATTGCCTATACTTGTCTTCAACATGAACAAGCCCGGCAATCTGCAGCGCTTGATGACGGGAGAGGAGATCGGAACGAGAGTTCATGAACTTGCTTCATCGTAGAACAACAACGAAGGCTACACCATGATTAAAGAGATCCTTAAAGATACCGAAACACGAATGGCGAAAGCCACAGACGTTGTGCGCCAGGAACTCATCAGAATTCGAACCGGCAAGGCAACGACAACACTTCTCGACTCCATCAAAGTTGACTACTACGGAACGTTGACACCTCTCAATCAAGTGGGCAATGTCAGCGTTGCTGATATCCACACCCTTACCGTTACCCCGTGGGACAAGAGCATGCTCGATCCGATTGTGAAGGCAATTCAAGCTGCAAACATTGGATTGAATCCCGTGAAAGATGCAGACTTGATACGCGTTCCGATTCCTCCGCTTAATGAAGAGCGCCGTCGTGAGCTTGTAAAATTGGCAAAGAAATTTGGTGAGGAGGGAAAGGTCGCGATTCGCAACATTCGCAGGGATGCGATTGAACATCTCAAGAAGTCGGAGAAATCTGAGCATTTGTCGGAAGATGACCGCAAGCGGGGCGAGCAGGAAACCCAGAAACTGACAGACAAATTTGTCAAGGATATCGACACACTTCTGGCGCACAAAGAGAAAGAAATCATGGAAGTGTAACGCCTTGTCGTAGTTTGTCATCCTTTATCAAAAGCCGGTCGATGGACCGGCTTTTCTGTTTCCGGATGCAACTTGCCAATCGGCATTGCGTACCACAACGTAGAAATCACCATACAACAGGAGGCAGACCATGTCAGAATCAACCGGTGTAAAGCGATTATATAAATCCCGATCAGACCGAATGATCGACGGTGTGTGCGGCGGATTGGCGAAATACTTCAACCTCGATCCGACCCTCGTTCGTATTGCATGGGTTCTGCTTACGCTCATGGGCGGCTCAGGCATCGTGTTGTATATTGCGGCAATGATTGTGGTTCCCAAAGAGCCGTTTACGATGGCGGCCTTCTCGAACACAGACCCGGCAACCACCTCGTCAACGCCGGGCGCAGACACGTCATCGTCGAAAAAGAACAGCCTCTTTTGGGGCATCTTGTTGATGGCGATTGGGATTGTACTCTTCCTTCACAACATGGGGTTCTCATTCTGGCAAAACTGGTGGTGGTTTGGCCCCGATTTGCTTGTTCCCGTTTTGTTGATACTTGCCGGGGTTGCATTTTTGTGGGGAGGCAGGAACTCACTTACCAAGTCGTCAACTGTTGCGCCCGACCAGGCAACCGGTGACGCTGTACCATCATTTTCTGAGGAGCAGTCTCAACAGCCTCGTCGTCTTTATCGATCCTTCAAAGACAGCAAGTTGTTTGGTGTGTGCGGAGGGTTGGGCGAGTACTTCGGGATTGACTCTACCATCATCAGAATCCTGTTTCTTATCGGTGCCTTTGCGTCCGGCGGAATTGTATTGCTCGGTTACATCCTGATGGCAATTATTCTGCCGAAAGAGATTCCCTCGTACAAGATATCCTGAGACTCTTCTCCACTGTCAAAAAACCAAACGTCCCGACGCACAGAGTAGCGCCGGGACGTTCTTTTGCTTGTCTATATCCTGCTGATTATCCTGCAGCTCCGTTGGAATCAACCAGGGCAACCTTCTGCACGTGAATGTGACTGCCGCTAAGTTGGAATTCGATGAGCAGTTTCAGGCTGCTTGATGTACCATCAACTGCATATTCTTTGGAGAAGAATGTCACCTCTTCCAGCGACTCGAAGTAATCCGTTGTTTCCGATTGAATCTTCTTGACTTCCCCGTTTGCGTTCTTTTCCGTTAACGTAGCGTCAATGGAGAGTTCAAGAATGCTTTTTCCACCGTCTTCAGTCACAAGCGAGTACCGAATCGATCCCGCAAGGTCATAAACGATCTCATGGACGTTACCGTAACCCGAACTCACTTCGGCGTTCAGAATAAGCAAACTTCCGGGAACGGATGCACCTTTTACAAATGTCGGAGTCGTTGATGCGTGTTCAGGCGCAATCGGACTGTTGCTGTCCTGACATCCTAAGAAAGCCGCAGCAACGACAAACGCTATAAGATACGAAAGTGTTCTCACGTTATTACCTTTCTGTATTAATGATGGTTGAATCTGATTGATAGAATCCTGTTTTGATGTTCTCTCTCCAACCAACGGTGTGCCATTTCCGGGAAGCGGATATGACAACTGAAGGCATGATTTTCGTCTCGGTGAGGCTGATGCAGGCCGCGGTTTGTAGAACTGCAATCAGCACGTTGTCTGATCTTCCTGTATTCGACGAACGATGAGTGGACAAAAGGCGGGATGTGTTATGGGTTGTATTTATCAAACAGGGGTGGGGAGATGAAAGCAAAGGCGTTTCCCAGTATTTCCGGTTCTGGGAAACGCCTCTAACAAAGGAGAGAGTGTGGAGATGTTTACATGTTTGAAATGATTGCCTTTCCGAATTCGGAACATTTCACCTCTCTTGCATTATCCATCAGCCGGGCGAAATCGTAAGTGACGACTTTCGACTGGATGGTTTTTTCGAGGGCGGTTACAATCAAATCAGCGGCCTTCGTCCAACCGAAGTAACGGAACATCATTTCGCCGCTAAGAATCACCGAGCCGGGATTGACCTTGTCCAGCCCCGCATACTTCGGTGCCGTACCATGTGTAGCTTCGAACACGGCATAACCATTCTCGTAGTTGATGTTTCCACCGGGAGCAATTCCAATCCCGCCAACCTGGGCGGCAAGAGCATCGGAGATATAGTCTCCGTTGAGATTAAGCGTCGCAATGACATCGTATTCCGCCGGACGAGTCAGAATCTGCTGCAAGAACGCGTCGGCGATCACATCCTTGATAAGGATTTTTCCTGCGGGCGGATTCCCGCCGCAATCGTCCCACGAGACAGTCGTATCGCCAAACTCGCGCTTTGCAAGCTCGTATCCCCAATCTCTGAAGCTGCCTTCCGTGAACTTCATGATATTGCCTTTATGAACAAACGTAACCGACTTGCGCTTGTTGTTTACCGCATACTGTATTGCGGCTCGCACGAGGCGCTCGGTTCCTTGCTGTGAGACAGGTTTCACTCCGATGCTTGATGTTTCCGGAAATCTGATTTTCGTTACTCCCATCTCTGTTTGAAGCCACTTCACAACTTTTTGTGCTTCAGGTGTTCCTGCCTTCCACTCAATACCGGCGTAAATATCCTCGGTATTCTCCCGGAAGATTACCATGTTGATCAGTTCGGGTTGTTTGACGGGTGAAGGTACACCTTTGAAGTACTGAACCGGCCGCAAACACACGTACAAATCAAGCAACTGGCGCAATGCTACGTTGATAGAACGGATTCCGCCACCCACCGGTGTTGTCAACGGGCCCTTGATTCCCACGGTATATTCCTTGATTGCTTCAAGCGTGTCTTCGGGGAGCCATGTATTTTCTCCGTACACAACGTTGGATTTTTCGCCGGCATACACTTCGAACCACACAATCTTCTTTTTGCCTCCGTATGCTTTCGAGACGGCAGCGTCAAACACAATCTGCGAAGCTCGCCAGATATCAGGCCCTGTTCCGTCTCCTTCAATAAAGGGGACAATAGGATCGTCTGGAACATTGAGCTTTCCGTTGACTATTGAGATTTTTTGCCCGCTCGTCGGCGGCGTCAGTTTCTTGTATGTTGCCATTGCTCGTTTCTCCTGTTGTGGGTTAGCCGGAATTAGTTGGTGATGTGTCGTCGAATTTTCTCCGCATAAGTTGCCATTGCATTGCCGTCGTATGTCTTTAACGTGAGCACAAACTTGATGTCGTCATCGGGATAACGTGGCGTTACGTGCATGTGGAAATGAAACACCGATTGTCCTGCTGCTTTACCGTTGTTCGAGAAAATATTGAAGCCCTCAAGTTCTAATGATTCCACCATGGCCCTTGCCACAATTTGAGTTACGTGAAGCACATCGTGAAGGTCCACTTCCCGCACATGCAGGAAATCTGTGCAATGTGTCTTGGGAATCACGAGGGCATGTCCGTAATGTATGGGGTTGATATCGAGAATCGCAACTACATTCTCGGTCTCATACAGAATCTCAGCCGGGAGTTGATGCGCGGCAATTTTACAAAACACACAATCCACAATTCGATCACACTGTAAATGTCAGATTAAGCGGTAAGGCCGAAAACCGGGGCATCACATCTCAATACGAAAAGAACAAACGGAGGAAGGAAGGTCTCACTCAAGGATGTTGTAGAGGTAACCCTGCCTTGCATTCAAATCCAACACATATCTGAAAAAACTTAACCAAAAGGTGAAGGAAAGTCAACGAACCGTTCCTTGTTTTTCAGGTGGTGTTTGGGTATATTTTTGCGTCACGTTGCCTGCCAACATTACACATCTACATTACTTTTTAGTAGGAGATATCATGAAACAACTAACTCCCCTGGTCGCTCTTGTGCTTGCTGTGGTGTACGTAAGCGTAACCGGTTTTCAATGCGGTTCCGCTGAAATCACAACTGCCAAGCTTGCCATGCAACAAAGGGATTGGAAAAAGGCTGAAGAGAGCCTGATGAAGGAAGTTGCAAAGAACGACAAGAACGAAGAAGCGTGGTACATGCTCGGACAGGTTCGATCCGAACTCAAAGATCACATCGGGATGGATGAAGCCTTTACTAAGGCCCTTGCGGCCGGAAACTCACACAAGACCGAGATCGATCGGTACAGACTTGCGGCGTGGGCAAGCAACTACAATGAAGGAATTGCAGCATACAACGAAGGCAGAGACGATCCTGCCAAATATGACAAAGCAGTGAGCCTGTTCAAGACTGCCATTGTAATGGCGCCGGATAGCGCAAGTACTTATTACGTTGCAGGGTTGGCTTCTTATGCGAAGAAGGATAATAACCAGGCGATCTCTTTTCTGAAAACATGCTTGCAGAAAGACCCGCGCCGGACGGAAGCCGCACGTGTTCTCGGCGACTTGCACATGAATCAAGGAAACGCCAAGGCTGATGCAAAGGATGAAAGCGGTGCCATTGCCGAATATCGTCTGGCAGCTGATGCCCTGCTCAAAGCATATGAAGCGGATCCCAAGGATCCGGAGAACATTAGAAGTCTCATTACCGCGTATGAACTTTCAAAGCAGGATGACAAGATTCTTGAATTGACCTCGGATTGCATCAAACAGGATAAGTTCAACAGGCTTTGCCGCTATGCATACGGCCTGTACCTGATCAAGAAAGATCGTTTTGAAGATGGCATTACTCAATTCCAGAAAATGATCGAGATCGAGCCTGACAACAAGGATGATATGTACCAAGATGGCGTGTACAATGTCGGGGTTGCATATCAAAACTGGGGCGTTGCATTGAAGGCGGAATCGGACAAGAAAGTGGAAGACAGCAAAGGGAAGGAGAAAGCCGACCTAAGGTACAAAGATAAGTTCAAGTCAGCTGTCACATATTTTGAGAAGGTGACGGAGTTCAAGAAAGACGACCCGACAATTTATCAGGCACTTGGCAGGCTGTACGCAAATCTGAACATGACAAAAGAAGCGAAGGCTGCTTTCGACACAGCCGACAAATTGCTTAAGGGAGAGTAACCCGCAGAAGATGCGGCTCACCACACAAGAAAGAAAATCTATGAATGATCCACAGCAACCCGGCGGACAGCAAATAAACATTGAGTTGGGTGAAAAAGAGGCGGAGGGAATCTACTCGAACCTTGCCATAATTACCCACTCACCGGCAGAATTTGTTATTGACTTTACGAGAGTACTGCCCGGGGTTCCCAAAGCAAAGGTGTTGGCTCGTCTCATCATGACTGCCCAACACGCCAAATTGCTCATGCATGCCCTCGAGGATAATATCGGCAAGTTCGAAAGCAAGTTTGGCGAGATAAAGATCCATGGTGACGCGCCGGGAGGATTCGGATTTCAGCCCGTTGTCAAGGACGAGAAAGTGCACTGATCGGTTTTTGTCCTATGCTGCTGTAGTGCCCGCCCGATTCTCACGACGAGAATCGGGCGTCTTCATTTCTGCCTGCATGTTGTGAAGAGCAGTATGAGTGTTCTTCTGCATACACATCACCCAATTCTTGCGGCTTTTTGAATTCGTCAATCTCCATGCGTTTGAAGAATCGATGCCACTGATGAACTACATATCAGCATCACCTGTCTCCATTCTGTGTATTCAACTTCACTGAATCGGCTGATTTAAGTTGTTTCGCGACGAATTGTGACGGGCGTGCAAGAGGTATCATGTTGGCATCTGTCTTGCAATTCCCAAGATGTATGAAATTTCTATTTGTTGCTCATCTTCGGGGGAGACATGAAATACGTGCCGAGAATTCTTCTAATTTTCACAGCAGTTGTTTCGCTGAATTGTTTCAAGGAACCGCTGTCACCTATCTTACCGACATGGGATGCAACCGCGACATTTCCGCTCAGCAGCCGCACCTACACCCTCGGTGATCTGATTTCGAAGGATACGTCGCTGCTGAAGAGAGGCGAGGGCAGCCAGATCTCTGTATCAAAGTCGGCTTCGGTACCTCCGACGTTTGTCAGTGATTTCCTCACTCTGAGTCCGAAAGACACCTCTGTTCAGATGCAGTTGGGTGCGTTTTCTGTTTCCTCGCCCGACCAGACAATTCCTCTGGAGATTCCCTGGCTTCCGCAAGGCTACACCATTCCGATTCCTGATACGGTGTTGCACTTTGCCGATATGCGTTCAAGACTCGATGCCTTCGAAACAATCACTCTGAAGAGCGGTACCATCTCGCTAAGAGTGGATAACAATCTCCCGGTGCCACTGGAGGTACTTTCACCAATACAGTTAACAGACCTGAGCGGTACCATTATTGCGATATTCCATTTCACGGATCTCATCCCGGCACACAGCTATCGTATCGCATCGGATGATCTTGGATCAAAGAGTTTCTCGAGCGACTACCGGATGACGGGATTAAACTTCCACACTCCTGGCAGTGTAGTGCCGGTAATGATTCCTGCCGGTGAGTTGCTCACCGCAACAATCTCAACAAGCAACCTCAAGGCACGACAGGCCACCCTCGCTCATATTCCCCAGCAAAGACTTGCGGACAATGATAGTGCCCGACTTCGAATGGACGATTCAACGCTCGTCAAAGAAGTACATATTAAAAGTGGGAGTCTGAATTTTGCAATCAGGAACGAAGTTGCTGTTCCGATGGTGTTCACATTCCGGTTTGATCAGTTGTATCGGAGAATCGGATCGGCGTATGTTCAATACGAGGATAGTCTATTCCTTCCTGCGAGTGGAAACGGCTCAATGAATCTTGACCTCGCAAATACGAGAATCAAGTCTGCCGATAATTCGTTGATCAGTTCTCTCGATATCGGGGGGTCGGTATCAATCACGCCAAATCAGGGCCAACCTGTTACCATTTCGGAAACGGACAAGCTTCATATATCGGTAACCAACACTTCCATCGTTGTCGTTGACTCGGCGGTCGGCGTTGTGAAACCGACGTGGGTCGATATCGACACAAAAGTGGCCCTGAACTTCGGAACAGCAGCACAGAAGTTCTCCGGACAGCTGATTCTTCCGTCGGCACAATTTCGCCTTGTCACGTCATCCTCAGTCGGATTTCCGGCAGATGCTTACTTCCGTGTTGGAGCGCGAAAGGTATCGGGCGATTCCGTTTTTCTTGCCGTTCCGGCTTCGCAACGGCGAATTACACCGGGCGGAGACGAAATTGTATTCAATGGAGCGGAGGTGGGGCAGTTCCTGAGCCAGTTGTCTGCTAGGTTCCCGGATTCTCTTCGAGTGTATGGCAGATTTCTGGTCAATCCACACGATGTGTATGTCCCAACCATCGCGGGAGTCGCGGCGGTTGGGAGCAAGAGTGCGCTCGCAGGCTCTGCAAATGTGGATGTGCCGCTCAATATCGGGATTGTGGGAGGAACCGTTCGTGATACGCTTGTTATCGGCGACACTTCCGGCAACGGAAGGAGAGGCGTAACGTTCGATCAATCTTTCTTGGATCGCTATAATAAGGGTAACGTGTACATTGAGTTGGAAAACGGGACTCCTGCTGAGCTTACGTTCAAGACATCACTGCTTAACCTGTCGTTACAGAATCTGCTTACACTTCCGCATCAAGGACACTTAGTCCACTTAAACGCAGCGCAAGTAAATGGCGGCGGCGATGTTGTTGCACCGAGTAGAAGCACAACAGTTATTGAGTTGAGCGCCAACGATCTATCTCAATTCAATCCGGCTGAGTTTGTCGCATATACCGTCGGCCTGAACACAGCGGGAGGGAGTTCCACTGTTCAATTCAAGACACATCATCAGGTAAAGGTGCGAGTGTGGACAACAGTTTCGGGGAGGGTAGGAAAGTGAGAGCACGAATCGTATATGCAGCCGTTACTCTCTTAGTGATCGGAGCAGGTAGTTCGTTTGCAGGCGGAGATAGGGCAAATGTTAGAGGAATGGGTATGGCCCGCAGTTATGTTGCTGCTTCAAGAGGAATGGATGCGGTGAGCATCAATCCGGCTCTTCTTGCTATGAAGGAAGATATGCTGACGCTGAGCCTTGCACCGTTTGGGATTCACGCGGGGAGTGACTTCATGACTCTGGGATTGTACAGAGACTATTTTGTCGGAGTAGAAACCGGTGAGGGTCGTGTCGGTAAACATCTGCAAGAAGCGGACAAACAACGCATCCTCGACGCTTTCCGCAACGATGTCGGCGAGGTGACCGTAGATGCCAGCGTGCGTCTCGCGGGTGTTTCTTACCAGATCCCATCAGTAGGCGGGTTTGCGGTGACGATCACGGACCAAATCGCAGGTCTTGTGAGCGTGCCAAGTGACTACGTCAGATTCGGGCTCTATGGGAACACGCCCGGCTCAGCGTATGACTTCAGTCAGACGGGAGCCAGAGTATCGTGGCTGCGCGAATACGCCCTTTCGTTCGGAGGAACGATCCCACATCCTGAGTTTATGCAATGGCTCTCCGTCGGTGCCGCTGCAAAGATTGTTCAGGGCTACGGATACTACGAGATACAGAAATTCAACACATCTCTTGCTACATCCGACAACGGAACTCTAACAGGCCGGATCGGCTACCATTCGCGCCTTGTCGGCGTTGACCCGACTGCACGCAACAGTGGTTTTACAGTGCTGCCCTTCGGAATGCCGGTGTATGGAAGCGGCACCGGGTTCGATTTCGGAATCGCAGGCGGCATCGGCAACTTCATGACCGTTGGTATGAGTATTACCGATATCGGGAAAGTAAATTGGGAAGGAAAGATCGAGGAAACATACGCCGACACGAGTCTGAGTATCAACGATCCGCGTGAAGTAGCGAACGGAAATATTATCGAGAACGCCCTCAAGGGACATAAACGTGAGGGGAAGCCGTTCTCATCGCATCTGCCGACAACATTCCGGGTCGGAGTGGCAATGCAGATGGATAAGATCTCAACCTGGATACCGGGAGAGTTGTTGTTAGCGACTGATTACAACCAAGGACTGGTTGATGCTCCGGGCACAACACTCCACAGCCGGTTCTCGATTGGCTTTGAATGGAAGCTGCTGAAGTTTCTACCGTTGCGAAGCGGAGTATCATTTGGAGGTACGGACCGACTGAACTATGCGTTAGGTTTCGGATTCAATCTTGGCTTCTTCGATCTGGATGTTGCGACAGAAAATATGGAATTGCTTTGGGGAGGTGACGGCGTGACTCATGGCTCAGTTGCCGTGGGCACGCGCTTCAGATTCTAATCTCCGTCCTCATAACATCAGTTTTCTATAGGCGCTTTAGCTGTATTGTGAAGCGCCTTCGTATTTGTCGAGGGCGGAACCTATTGCTGGATTGAATGGTCGGTTCGGGTGAATTCAGCAGGAAAGTAAGGCGGAAGGAACAAGAGATGGGCTACAGAATTTATGTTCTGTAGCCCTTTGAACAGAGCAGATCAAAAATCGAATTTGAAGCCTGCAGTCGCGTACAGGTAGCTCTTGTGTTCCCAGGGCCGCCTGTTGCGGAACGCCGGGGCAGAGTATTTAACTTCAACGTAGATGAACGGAGGCACAATCTCAGCCCAACCGACAAGCATCAAAAGATTGCTGTACTGTGCTGTAACCCTGAATCGATCGAGACGGGCATACCTGTACTCAATACGAACATACGGATCGATAAACGTTTCAGGGGGTCCGGCTTCGAACACAACCATTTTATCTTCTACTCCACCGACAGGCAGTGCTTTGCCCAAATTCACTTTGTGATAGCTGACGCCGAGATGCACATTGAGATTCTGCTGTTTCTCATCAAACAGAACATCAAACGCGTAATAGGCTTGGGCAGATACAGAGATGTATCTCAAGCTGTCACGATTTGGAGTATAGAATGTTTCGCGTCTTCCCGGCAACGTTCCGAAGCCGAATTTCCCTCCTATTGCAGCGTAGGGGAAAAAGTCCGATTTGATTCTGATCAAATTCCACTCAAACTCGAATTCCCCGACGACACCGAACGTTCCATTAAGCAAACGGGATGAACTCTCTTCTTGACTAACTTCATCCTTGTCGTCTCTGTGCAGCCCGCCGTTGATGGGAACCCATGCACCCAATTTGAGTGATTTGTAGGAGAGCATGACTCTCATATTCCCGACCGACCAGAAGGTGTACCCCAATTCATCCTCCCCGATTCGTGCTGCGATCCCCCAATTGTTTCCAAAACGCAAAGAGCCTCCGAAGAGTGAGAATTCGGCAGCAACCCAGTCGGGCTTGCTTGGGCGGGCGAGCGGGTTGGAGACTTCCTCATAGAGATCCAGGAAGCCGTACGGGGGTTCGCTATGCGCCGCTTGACTCAACAAATCGGATTTGAGATCACGGGCAAGAAGAGTCTGAATGTAGATCTTTCCATACGAAACATCCCCGATCTTTATCTCGGAAATGGATTGTGAATCGGGATTGGCGATGACGGTGATGGCATCCTCCGTCGAGAATCTCAATCCCCTGTTCCGAAAGGCTGCATAGACGCGCAGCTTCAGGTTTGGCTCATCCACTTGCCAACGCGGGAACGAAGGGGCGTACGCGCTGTCAACCATGTTCAACTCACCGAGAATGCGCTCCAGTGATTGTTGATTGAGGCGTGCGTTTTCGATATCACTGATGAGTTTCATCTCAGGAGTTGGCTCTCCGTTCGATTGTGCCAGAGCCCCGGTGGATACTCCGCAGCAGACAAATGCTGATAGAACGAATACGTGTTTTATGATCGCTTTCCTCATGGTTTCAAATCTCCCCGTTACAGGCTAAACGTGTATGGTATTGAGAACGCGAATATATACGGGATCTCCCAGCTATCGCGGCTGCTGGCGACATTAGTTGAGTATTTGAGCTCAACACGAAGTTGTTCCGGCAGAATCTCCATCCAAAGTGTTGCGAAGATGCGCTCACGGAAATAGTGTGCCCCTCCTCCGAAACGCCTGTCGAACTGCTGGTTCATATAGTCAACTCTGAAGAACGGGCTCCAGACGAACCTGTCTTCCACAGCTCGTACCTCCCTGATAGCCCCGCCGGGCGTTCTCCGCAGAAAATCAATTCCGATTTGCTCAATCCCTGCTCCCGTCTTGATACGGAATAGATTTGCTTTATTATTGGTATTGAAGGTAAACGAATACCATACGGTGCCGGCAACCTGAAGTGAGTACACCGTATCTCTGTTCGTCGAATACGTGCCGTTAACATCGGTTCGTGGGAACCCGATCAGGAACGACCCTCCGGCGAACGCCCAGTCGAATTCACCCGAAACGCCAACCGTTCCGTTCAGGACCCGTGGCTTCAGGAAGGAGGTCAGGCCTGTCGTTCCGGGTGCGCCCCATTTGAACGGGATGTGAACACCGACCTTAACCTGATTGTAGATTGCAAGCAATGCAACATTTCCGGAACTCCAGAATGGTAAACCATACTCATCATTGCCCAGCTTGACTTCAGCCCCCCATAAATTCCCGAACCTCACGCGGATGTTGTCGGGTATCCGAATAGTCAGAATAGTTTCAGTTCGATGGTCGACGCTGACATAGCTGTACCGATCAAACGGAACAATCACACTGTCTGCCTCTTTGATCAGATGCGGCCCGTCGTTCTCAACAATGCGGAAATTCCTGTCAATCAGTTCCTTGTCTTCACTGTACTCGCGGCTTTCAAGGATCTGACTGTACATCTGCCGTTCCTTCTTCTTCTCGAGCGCTTCACGCAGGCGTTGTCCCTTCATTTCTTTTCCGTTGCCGGAGAAATACATGGCCACGAGGTCTGTTGAGGGTTCGGGAGTTGCGATTACCTGAATATCGCCGCGGCTTTCGATGAAGCTTGAATCGTTATCAAGCACTTCAAAAAAGTACTGTGCAATCGAGTCGTTCAGAACATCTGCAAGCGGAATACTCCACGAGCGAAGCCGCGTGAAGTAGTACGATTGCGGTCCGAAGGTTACTTTGTCGAGCACACTTTGGAGTCGCTCGATCCGATTCATGGTAGCCTTTAGCGAATCGTGAAGTGGAGATCGTCCGGACGATTGTTGCACCGGAAGTTCAGTCAACGTGGCAGCGATAAAGTTGCCGGAAGCGAGAGATACTGACCGGTTGATGTCATTGGACTGCACACTATCCATCTCCCAAGCGCCCAATCCCGCAACTGGCGCAACAATAAGCCACACAAACACAAGTGTTTTCATTTCTCTTCTACAATAGTTGTCAATAGAGTATTGCCTGGGTTACCTGATCTGTCCGTGAACCACCGATGCCGGTCACGGTAACCTTGAGTTTGATAGCGCTCGGACGTGTCGCCTGCAAGTTCTGAACGGTCAGGGTAAACTGTTTGCCACGGCGAGAATCAAGTCTCGACACGATTCCCTCCGGTTGGATGACGGTGCAGTTGTCAACTACAACATCGCCATTGCCCACATCGATGCTGGAGAACTTGATAACGTATTCGTTTCCTTGCCAGGTTGATCCGATCCATTTGATCTGTGGCGGGATTGGCTTCTTCACCGGGATTTCTTTTCTCAGCATCTCGGTATTTACAACAGACAGGACGCGGAATGTCAAGCTTGTCCAGGTACGCTCAGGCTTGAAAACAACCGGAAACTCGATTGCCGATATGCGCCTGAGCGGTGTCGTGCCGTTAGCCAGGATCTCAACGGTGAACTTGCTGGCGTCAAGGCCGCGAACACCGCTCGCAAATGTGAATGGTACCTCCCAATATGCTTCAATTGGCGGCTCAGGATCCCATCGGGGTGGGGCAACCGATAAGGTGAAACTCGTCGTGGCATTCTCCAGATCAGGGGCTGCTCCGCGGTTTGCGCGTGCGGAAACGGTCACATTAATCGGGCTGTTTGTCACAATAGGATTGTTCCACTCAAGACGTATGCGGCCGATATCCCGCACAATTGTGAACCTCGGATCAGACACCGAGAAGCTAACGATGCGTGGATCCGGTCCGCCAACATAGATGCTCTTTGCATACGGCGACCCGACAATCCATCTTTCGTCTTTCGGAGGCTCTACCGTGAGTGTCAGCTTCGGCGGAGCTGCCAATTCAGGCTCCACTCTCAAGGTGAAGGTGGCGGGATTACTCTTGAGCGGAATTTCATTTCCGATTTGTCGCTTGATGAGATCGAGAACGGATTCCGGGAGATCATTTGGCAACTCGCGGCTGACTTCGGCTGATGCTTGAAGTGTGTAGGTCCCCTTTTCGGGCATTGTCCCCATGATAATTCCGTTTCCGTCAGAATCTTTGATGATCATGGGTGAGAGGCCGGCCGGAAATCCACCGTTGAGGGATTTCAGTTCGTAGAGGATGCTTGCTTTCTCGGCTTCCGAAACGAGTCCGCGAACCCTGATCAGCGATCGACTGCTGTCTTTCGCAAACCAGATGAGCGTGTCCGGGACTTGCAAATCGGGCGCCGTCGAAATTCTGCGGACAAGGATTTCTGCAATTTCCCGCTGTGCTTCATCGCGTTCGGAGATGACATCCAACAAGCTCACAAGCGCGACGAGGTACAACACGAAATAGAATGATGTTTTCTGTTTCATCGGATCTTTTCCCCGGTATCAGTATACTTCACAAGACTACGCAACCTTGTTGCGATGCGACTCAAGCGACTTATGCACTTCCTGTCGCACCATTGATGTGAAGACATCCTGAACTTTCTCTTGCACAACCCGTTCTATTTCCCGTTCCACAATCTTGTTGATGTTGGATTCAATCTGCTGCAGTACCCGGAGAGATTCGGCCTCGCTGTTCAGCAAATCTTCGCGCAATGAAGTGTACATCTCCCGCTGACCCGCGAGTATTTCATGGCGGAGGACACTGACTATTTCCCGTTGATTTCCCGACATCTCCCGCTGCACACGAATCATCTCGTTTTCTCCGGGGATGACATCTTTCTTCAAGAGGTTGAGAATTTCTTTCTCGCCGGAAAGGATCTGGGTTTCTGTGGATGGAGCGGCGCCACCTTTATCTTCAGGTGTCAGGTAGTACACGGCGGCAATCATGAGGAGGAGGCACGCCTCCAGGAGAAGGGCACCAATCACCAACCACGTGGGAATATTGCGTCCATAAATGGACCGGAGTCCGATAATGACAACCAGTGCTGCTGCGCCTCCGTACGCCAGTCCCTGAACCCTGTTCGAGAATCTGGCGATTCCGTTCGGTTCAGAGCGTACGTTGTGGACTGGTGGCGCGTATTGTACCCCAGACACAGTCTTGTGTGTCTCCATGATTCTCCCCTGTATGAAAGTTTTCTTGGTGCAGAGTCGCCGACGTTCTGATTCGACAGCGATAACTCATGTCAATATATTGAATTCACAACTATTTTCAAGTAATATGTTTTCCGTGTGAGATGCGTCAAATCCTCCTGCTCCCGCTCTTCTCCACCTTCGATTTCCGCATGGAATGAGGGGGTCGTCCGCGGCAGGTTGAACCTTCTTGAAAGATACAATGGCCGTTTCGTCAGAGAATATACCGGCTCAAATCCCGATTCTTGGCAATACTCATGAGCTTCGATTGCACAAGCTCACGATTGATGAGAATCTTCTTCTCCCGAAGGTCATCCGGCGCGTCGAAGAGGATATCGTCGAGAAGTGACGTCATGATGGTGTGGAGCCTGCGCGCGCCAATATTCTCGACGTTCTCATTCACTTCGCTTGCGATCCTTGCAATTTCCCTGATTCCGTCGTCGGAAAACTCTACTTCCACTCCCTCCGTTTCGATCAGCGCCGCGTATTGTTTGATTAAGGCATTTTGAGGTATGGTGAGAATTTTGACGAAATCGTCTTCGGTGAGACTGCTTAACTCAACACGAATCGGAAATCGTCCCTGAAGTTCAGGAATGAGATCAGAGGGCTTCGACATATGAAACGCCCCCGACGCAATAAACAGAATATGGTCGGTACGAACCATTCCATACTTTGTCATGACATTCGAGCCTTCGACAACAGGCAACAAGTCGCGCTGAACACCTTCGCGTGACACATCGGGCCCGGATGTTGATTTTGACCCGGCAATCTTGTCAATCTCGTCCAGAAACACGATGCCTGAGTTTTCTACCCTGAGAAGCGCCTGCTTGATGGCAGCATCTTGGTCAATGAGTTTCTTTGCTTCTTCATTTGCGAGAATAACCCGGGCCTCAGCCACACTGACTTTGCGCTTCTTCATCTTCTTCGGCATCAGCCCGCCGAACATTTCTTGCAGGTTCACGCCCATCTCTTCAAGGTTCATCGGGCCGATAACCTGCATCAGGGGGGCATCGTTGGATGCGGAAACATCAAGCTCAATGATCTTGTCTTCGAGTTTGCCATCACGGAGCTTCTGCCGGAATTTTTCACGGGTTGCTTTGTTATCCTCCTGCTCGTCGGCATTGACGAGCGGCGCCTCCGCCGGAACAGCGTGACGCTTCCGTGAAGGAGGGATGAGAATATCGAGGATGCGTTCCTCGCTCATCTCCTTTGCCTTGTCGTTCACCTCGGCGCGCTTCTCGGCTTTGACCATGTTGACTGCGTATTCGGTAAGGTCGCGAATAATTGATTCGACATCGCGGCCAACGTAGCCTACCTCCGTGAATTTCGACGCTTCCACCTTGATGAACGGTGCGTCCGAGAGTTTTGCCAGCCTGCGGGCGATTTCCGTTTTACCGACACCTGTCGGGCCGATCAAAATAATGTTGTTGGGCATGATCTCCTCGCGCAGCCCGGAGCGGACCTGCAATCGCCGCCACCGGTTGCGCAATGCAATTGCCACGGATTTTTTTGCGTTTTGTTGACCGATAATGTATTTGTCCAACTCGCGTACAATTTCACGCGGAGTTAATTCCCGTGCACGCTGTTCAGATGCAGGCTGTGGTTTGTCGTTCATTCCTTCAGAGTTCTTCAAGTGTCAGATTGGTGTTTGTGTAGATGCAGATGCTGCCCGCAGTACGCAGGGATTCTTCGACAACTTCACGGGCAGAGAGATGCGAGTGCTTCACAAGCATTCTCGCGGCCGCGAGTGCATAGCTTCCCCCCGAACCGATTGCAACAATGCCATCGTCAGGCTCGATGAGTTCACCGGTGCCGGAGATGACAAGGGATTTTTCGTTGTTCAGCACCGCGAGAAGTGCTTCAAGATGGCGAAGGTATTTGTCAGTCCGCCACTCCTTGGCCAATTCCACCGCCGACCGTTCAAGATTGCCGCGGTGTTTTTCAAGATAATCTTCGAATTTGGTGAAGAGGGTGAACGCATCGGCTGCCGCGCCCGCAAAGCCTGCAAGAACGGTGTTATTGTACAGCTTCCTGACTTTCTTCGCGCTATGCTTCATCACGGCATTGCCGACGGTTACCTGTCCGTCAGAGCCCATGACGCTCTTTCCCTGCCATGTTAAGCCGATGACAGTCGTGGAACGAATTATATGAGACATGGAGGAATACTCCGCAGAAAATGAAGGTGAGGTATCTATGTGAGCCGCCGTCGGAGTCGTGCCACTGGAATCAGCATTGCTTCACGGTATTTTGCAACCGTCCGGCGGGCTATGTTCAGGCCTTGATCATTCAGAAGTTTTGCCAGCTTATCGTCGCTGAGGGGCTTGAGCGGATCCTCCGCGTCGATCAATTCCCGCAATTTCTTTTTTACTTCTTTATTGGAGATTTCTTCGCCATCGGTGGTGCTGATGGAGTCGCTGAAAAAATGACGCAGCGAAAACACACCGTAGTCCGTCTGCACAAACTTGCTGTTGACGACGCGGCTGATTGTGGAAATATCCATTTGAATAACTTCAGAAATATCCTTGTAAATCATCGGCTTCAGCCCTTCTCCGGTCTCGAAAAACTCCCGTTGTTTTTCCACGATTGTGCGCATCACCTTCAGCATAGTTTCGCGCCGTTGGTGAATGGAACTGATAAACCACTTCGCCGCCTCAAATCGCTGCCGGATAAAATCCTTTGCTTCCGTCGGCACGCCGTCTTTCTTCCTCTTCGACATCAAATTCTTGTACTGCTTGTTGATGCGAAGAGGGGGGATGTTTCTGTCGTTCAGAGTGATCACAAAATCGTCATCGGATTGGGTGACGATGAAATCGGGAACAACATAGTTCTCGTGTGCGGTGAACTCACCTTCACCCGGTTTCGGGTTGAGATGTTGGATAACGTCAATAACCCGCTTCAAATCGTCGAGGGTGATATTCAGCTTTTTTGCAAGATCCTCGAAGTGCCGCATAGTGAAGTCTTCATAAAACTCTTTCAACACCTGCAGCGTGAGCAGCTTGAGGTAGTGATCATCCATCTCCTTCATTTCGACTTGGACGATCAAACACTCCTGCAACGTGCGTGCCCCGACACCGACCGGATCGAGGCGTTGAATTTTACACAACACGCTTTCGGCCTTTTTGAGTTCGATATTGGTTCCGTGTGACAGGTTCAGGTCTTGAACTATAGAACTCAAATCCCGCCGCAAATACCCGTCTTCATCTAAATTGCCGATTATCTCCGGTCCGACGAGAGCTTCTTCGTCATCCAATTCGAGCAACGTGAACTGTTCGAGCAGACGATGGTATAGTGGCACGGAATCAGCGAGCGGCATTTCTTCTTTCTCTTCAGCGTCGAACGGCTCGGCTGCTTTGTGTCCGGTGTATTCATCTTTAAGATAATCGTCGAGCGTGTACTCTTCTTCTTTTGTTGCTTTGGCTGCCTCTTCCGCCTTGACAGCCTCTTCAGCAACTTCCTCTGAAGCGGATTCTACTTTTTCTTGTTCCAGCTGATCTTCGGTGACTTCTACTTCGTCCTCAATCCCTTCCTCGAGAAGCGGATTCATCTCCAACTCGGCCTTTATCTTCTGTTCGAGGGCCAATGTCGGAAGCTGCAGCATCTTCAGGTATTGTACCTGTTGAGGCGACAGCTTCATCATCATTTTATGTTGGAGTGAAAGATTCAGCATCGAGTTGACAAAACAGAAATCCTACTTATGGTTTGGATGTAACAAGCTTGCGATACCACGCTTCCCCGTATTTGCGTACGAGAGGCTCCTTCAAAAAATCAACCAGGGCTACCTGTTCTTTACTGCCGCGCAAACGGCCCGGCGCGCATTCTTCTATTTGTTCATACCTGAGGAGCTTGCCTCCGTCGCTGCGAACCCTGATCGGAAACAGGTGGCACGAAACCGGTTTGCGCCAATCAATCTCTCCGTTCAGGAATGCCTTCTCGAAACTGCAACGGGCGATGCCTTCATCATAATACACAAAGACACATGCCCGACGTTCTATACAGGTAGTTGAGAAATCACCTTTCGTTCCCTCGTACAGACCCCTCGCAGCGATTGTCCGGATGTTCTCCTCGTCGAGGTATTTCTTGACGATGGGGTAGGCCTTCTCAATTTCCAGCGCTTCGTCGTCCTCCAACGGAGCCCCTCGACCACCCTCCAACGTACAGCACGCCCCTTTGCATTGCTTCAGGTCGCAGCAGAAATCCGTTCCAGTAACAGCATCATCCACCACAACTTCGCCGATTATGAGCATACATCCTTTCCGCCATTGCTGTAACTGCAATCAAAATAGCCAAATTCAAGCAAAGAGAAAAGTGCTTTTAGCTTCTGGCCCTCTTTTTGTGAGCTACGTCAGTACGAGAAACAGCTTACGAGATGCGGACGAACATCTTCCCCCGTTGTTGCCTCACAACACCTTTGAACTCCAGAGAAAGAAGATGAACAAGTGTATCGGAAGTAGAGAATCCTGCGCGTCCGGCGAGGGCGTCAATGTGTATCGGCTGTTCACCGATAGCGTCAATGAGTTTCTGTTCGAATACGGTGAGCTCGGGTAGCGGAGTGTGTTTTGCGGATGTGACCTTTCCAATCACGGGTTTAAGTTGCGCCGCCAGAATAGCTATGACATCATCAACAGTTTCGACAAGCGATGCCTTTCCCTGTTTGATAAGTAGATGCGTTCCGCATTTTCGCTTATCCTGTATTGCCGCCGGAATAGCAAACACTTCCCGATTCTGATCGAAAGCAAGTGAGGCAGTAAGCATAGCGCCGCCCTCGATTCCTGTTTCGACAATGACCGTACCGAGCGAAATGCCGCTGATGATGCGGTTGCGTCGGGGAAAATTCTGGGCGTCAGGCTTTGCGCCCATGAGGAACTCGGAGATTAACGCGCCTGAGCGGGCAATTCGGCTGGCGAGTTCTTTGTTTTCCGAAGGATAGATGGAATCCACACCTGAGCCCAAAACGGCAATCGTCCTGCCCCGTTCCTTAAGCGTTGACGAATGGGCAACGGTGTCAATGCCCCGGGCCAGTCCGCTGATTGTTGTAATACCGAGTGAAGCAAATCCCTCGGCGAATTTTTCCGCCATGCGAATTCCGTACGGTGTCGCGCTGCGTGTGCCGACTAAAGCTACGGAATACTTGTCTTCGTCCAGAATTTTTCCCCGCACGAAAACAAATGCGGGAGGGTCGAAGATGTTTTTAAGGTTGGCAGGATATTCCTTGTCCCAAAACGTCACGATGCGTGCTTCCGCTTTGTTGAGACGGGAAAGCTGGTCGTCGACATACCGCTGTGCATGTGCGGCACCCGAATCGCGGAAGAAATTTACAACGGAGAGGGCCGTCTTCTTTTCAATTCCCTGAACACGCACGAGATCTTTTGCGGAGGCAGTAACAACACGATGCGAATCGTTGAAGTGGGAGAGGAGATTGATGAGCCGGGTCGAGCCGACACCGGGAATGATGGAGAGGGTAAGGAGTTCCCGAAGATCGATCCGCATCTTTACTTACTCCACAACATCCAGTCCGTCAACAACGGCAACCACAATGCTGTGAACCGGCACGTCGGTACGCTTGAGTATTTGCGCGGCTGCGGCGCCTTCCTGCACCACAAGCACGGTGTCTCCGACTCCCGCATCGACACTGTCGAGGGCGAGAACGTCGCGTCCGATTGCTTTCCCGTCGAGCGAGATCGGTTGGCACAGCAGAATCTTCTTGTCTCTAAGCTGCTCTTTCTTCTGTGTCGCGACAATCGTGCCGGTGACTTTGCAGAGTGTCATGTTGGTTCCGATTCGAAGTGGGTGTGAGTCACGTAGAACTGACGCTAAGATACAAGATTTGATGCGAGGAACAAAGCCTACAGATTTTCCATTTCCTCCCGCAAATCGGGGCCAAGGTATTTGGGTTTGCTGAAGTACCACCAATGTCTGGCCGGAATCCAATTTTGTTCCTGTGCGATGTGTTCGCCGGGCAGGGCTTGCTGCGTTGACTCAACAAGGGTTCTCATGATGGCATCAATGCGTCCGAGCTTCCTGATGAGTGACTTGTGGGCTGCTGTGGTTGCGAGCGGTTTCACTTCTTCGAGAAGCTGACGCGTGTCCATATCGCCCAGATAATCTTCAAACGTCAGATCGTACCCGTGGGAGATTTCCGTTACAATGGTTTCCCACATTTCGACCAAACCCTGCAAGCCGCCTTTCACAATGTGTTCGGCGCATCCTTTGTTCTTCAGATATTCTCGAATTGCATCCTTCATATCAATAGTATTACAATCGTATGTTGAGTTATCGGATGTACTCTCTCACAACTTTCGCTGTGGCAATGATTGCGCCAATGTGGCGCTGCACGTGTTCGGCGCCGTGGCAGAGCAGGCCCAACCGTGTAGAGGGAATGCCTGCGCGCCCGACCGGACATATGTCATCAAGAGTGTCGATGTTTGTCGCACGAATCTGTTGCAGCGCTTTTTCGATTTGCGCCGTTGCCGATGCGAGAAGTTCTTCAACATTACGGCTATCGGGCTCTTTCTCTGAGCGAAGCGCGGCTTGTTGAGTTTCGCTGAGTTTCTCGCCTCGCGCATAAGCGTACAACCTGTCAAGACTTCCTGCGAGATGTTTGAGATGAAATCCGATCGAAGCTGCCCCGCCCGGAGTCGCCCAAAGTTGTTCGTCTGACAGACCACGAACAATGCGGGGAAGATCTTCCCGGGCCTGTATAAGAGAATGTGCAGTTGGTTGCAGAAATGTACTAATGCCTGCAACCGGCCCGCGCAGCCAGGGTTCAAGTTCTGCCATTGTTATAAAAAGCTGTTATTGCTGAGAATGTGTTTGCGCGTGACTATTTGCGGACAACGGGAGCCACACTCTATAGAAAGTACCCTCTGCTCCGGCTGATGAGAATGGGCTGAGCATGAGCACGATCGCATCGGGACGATCCGGTTTTGCGTTGGCATAATAACGATTTGTCAGCAATTTGTAAACAGGCTGGCGGTCGATGTCAACTGACCCGTGTAAAGGTTCAACAAACGGGGGAAATCCGTGAACATTCGTAGGATTTGAAAGTGTTGGCGGCGAATTGAACTTCTCGTCGATTGCCAGAACTTGCGGGCCTCGGACAATTGCCGCGGTAGTCGGGTTAAGCAGATTTCTCTCAAGATAAGTCGGGATTTTCAGACGTAGCCGAATATCCACAACTCCATTCTCGTCCGAACTGAACCGCAAATATTCTCCGGATTGGGACGGCTTATCTTCCTGTTGAGACCATGATGGAATACGAACGTAAACCGCAAAATCGATCGGCTTTGATGCCTTTGCAGCAAGTCGAATATCTCCGCTCTCCGGATAGTCTGTCGTTTGATTGATTGTCACAGATTCTCCCGAACGGAGGGTTGTTGTTGCTTTGCCGGTTGAGAAGAAATTAACAACAATACCATCATGCGCCTGCATGTACGTGTACATCGGCAGGGAAGCCCATCCTCTCGGGCCGCTTGAAGAACAGCAGGTTTGTTTTGGTGAATAGGATTTTTTCCCTTGCAAATTTGTGAAGTACGACCATGCAGAGCCATCAGGCTTCTGGGCGGAAGCAAGATGATTGTAGAGGGATCGTTCCAATTCATCCGCGTAGCGAACATCGCCGGTCAGTCTGAGCAGTTGCTGGTTCAATTGCATCCACGTGACGGTAACACATACTTCGCCCAATCCGTCGCACGCGTCACCGCATGCGTCACTCTCTTTCAGCCAAAACTCGCCACGGCTTCCGCTGCCGGTCGGAAGAAGTTGATGCTGTTTGATGTCCTGCCAAGCGTTCAGGACGGGATTGAGGTACGTCGAATCTCCGGTCGCTCTGAACAACTCACACAGCCCGACGAGGCAGGAAAGCATCTCGTACGCTTTGCCATTTGCCGCATTGCGAACGGAGATGCCTTGAGAGAGAGAACTGATGAGCCTGTTTCCGTTCGGCAATTCCCATTGTTCAGCAATATGGAAAGCGAACTGGAGATAGCGCGGATCGGATGTTGCGCGATAAAGGAGGAGAACAGGTTCAAGAATGCTGCCGGATACCATGCCGCTGTGCGGCCCTTGTTTGTTGAGGCTTAATTTCCCTCGCGGCCCGAATGTGAAAATCAACAGATCGCCTATTCGCTTGGCTGCCTTCATTGCTTCTTCGGATCTGGTAAACTCTGCATACGTCAGCAATCCGATAAGATTGTACTTGTGAACCCACACGTCCCATTTGTATTCATTCCTCCTGCTCCAATGGAAACCAATCGGGTAGGTGCCGAGGTAACCGTCATCAAGTTGTGTTGAGAGAAGTGTTGCCACAACACGATTGAGTTTGTTACGCAATTCGGCATTGCGGGTAGTAGCCCATGCAAGCGTTGCCGCGTGAATCCACTTGCCGACATGCTCACCCTGCCATGCATAGGCGCCCGGACGCCGTGTATAGCACGAAAGCAATGTATCTTCGCTTTTTGCAAGAAGCCAGTTGCTGATATTCGCCTTGTATCTTCTTTCCAGAAATCCGTCGAATTCAACTGTAGATCGTGAAAGGGGAGTGAAGACGTCAGCGACGGGGTGATTTGAAGATAGTCGGAAGCGGCTTCCCACCTGTTGGGTTGTCAAAGGGTTGGCAAGCCAGGCGGCGAGTCCGGCTGAGAGTGCAGCAAGAAGAGCTTTTGCAGGCGCGTTCACGTCAGAACTTGTTGCTTGAACTGCTGAACAATCTCCGCGGCCTGTTTCATTGTTCGTGCCTCGGCAATCACGCGTACAATCGGCTCGGTGTTGGATTTGCGAAGATGAACCCAGTAGTCAGGAAAATCAATGCGCAGACCGTCATCGGTGTTGACGCGTGCATCAACGCCAACCGACCGCCGGATTCTCTCCAGTGCCTCGTCGGGTGAGATTTTGCCCAACTCAATCTTGCCTTTTGCTATTTGATATTGAGGCAGACTCGATTTGAGTTCGGAAACAGTTCCGCCGAACTCGGCGAGCAATTGCAGAATCAATCCAATTCCAACAATGGCGTCCCGACCCGTATGTACAGCAGGGAAGATAACGCCGCCGCTTCCCTCGCCTCCGATAATTGAGCCGATGTTCTTCATCTGTTTGGCGACGTTGATTTCGCCAACGGGCGTACGGTGGACTTGCGCGCCACACTGCGCAGCGATATCATCAATGGCGCGAGTGGTTGAGAGATTGACAACAACAGATTGTGTGTATGTACGACCCGCCTGCTTTTCCTTTTCCAATACGAACTTGACTGCCGAGGCAATTGTATATTCCTCGCCGAATGGTTCGCCTTTTTCAGTAATGAGAACAAGCCGGTCAACATCAGGGTCAACCGCAATGCCGATATCTGCCTTCTCCGTCTTGACCCGATCGCACAAATCGGTGAGGTTTTCGGGAATCGGCTCCGGCGTGTGGGCGAATACGCCGCTCACGTCGCAGTTCATTTCGATGACTTCGCAACCAAGTTCCCGCAGAAGAATAGGCGTGATGATGCCGCCCGCAGAATTGACTGCATCCAGCACAACTTTCAGCCTTCGTTTTCTGATCTTTTTTATATCGAGATAAGGGAGAGCAAGCACCGCATCAAGATGTTTGCGAATCCACGAATCATCGGCCGTATGCGTGCCGATCTTCTCCCACGAAGCAAATGTTGCCGCATTGTTGTCGGCAATCTTCCAGACTCCCTTATTTTCCTCCGCATCAAGAAACAATCCTGTTGAAGCGAAGAATTTCAGTCCGTTCCACTGCATCGGATTGTGGCTGGCGGTAACGGAGATTCCGCCGGTTGCTCCGAGTTTCTCGACGGCGAGGGCGACCGTCGGCGTCGGGCAAATGCCGATGGCACGAACATTCACGCCGGTGGATAGGAGGGTGGAAGAGACGATGTTTGCGATGATTTTGCCTGTGATTCTTCCATCCCGCCCCAGCACAACTTCGGGGCTTTTGGGATTGACTCTCTTGCAATACTCGCCAAATGCTGCCGCGTATTTCACAACCACTTCGGGCGTAAGACTTTCCCCGACAATCCCGCGGATGCCGGAGATGGAGATCATGAGAGACATAAAGAGGTTTTGGGATTCGAGTTTTGGGATTTGGAATTTGGTTGTGGGAGTTTGGAATTTGCCCTGTATTGTTGGATTTCAATTTAGGGAAGCAAGCGAAGAGATGCAATGAGTCAGAATACAACAAACAAGGCATGCTGTTGAGGCATGCCTTGTTCTGTGTACAGCGGAGTTGCGGGATAACCGTTCCCGTTACTTCATCATCAGCATTTTCCGGACGTTACTGAACGTACTTCCATCCGACCCTCTTGCGACAACTCTGCAGAAGTACAAGCCACTGGCAATATTCGATGCATCGAATTGAACCTCATACGTTCCGGGCTTCACCGTTCCGTTCATCAATTCTGCAACTTGTTGGCCAAGAGTGTTGAATACTACAAGGCTCACACTTCCGTCAACAGGCACAGCAAATCTGATAATCGTCGTCGGGTTGAACGGGTTCGGGTAGTTCTGCTCGAGAGCATACTCCCTTGGAACGTCAAAGCCCCAGTTGATCTGTCGATAGCCGTTTCCTCCTTTGTAGAGAATCGATCCATCAGGCACGATTCCGGAAGCAATTTTATCTCCATCATTGACTTTTTTCGCCAGTTGACGGGCGAGGTTATCATCATTCGGGTTGCTGTTGGTGACGAGTTGGGACACGTACGTCAAGACATCACCTGCTGTTTTATTGTCTCTGGTGACGATAGTGTTTTGCCCGATCTTCAACGAAACGAAGTTCATCACGAGTGCGGCTAGTTGCTTGATTGCCTTCTTTCGCATCGGGTGATTGCTGCGCATCGTGAAGAGATCTTCCCAATCATCCTTGTCCGTCAGGTTCGCAAATATCGGGAAGTGAGGGGTGTAGTACTGGTGCACGGCTGCAATGTAGCCGTTAAGTTTTTCCAGGGTTTCCTGCCAATTGTGCCTGCGACATCTGTGCGTTTCGAATTGATGCTTCCAATAAGAGAAATCCCTTGCCCTGTTGCACAAGACGACATTTGTGAGAAGGAAATTCACCGTTTTAGTCTCTGCGGGCGTTAGGGCTATGTTCTGATAGTTCGGATCAATGGCGTAGCCGAGCGGCTTGACGATGAGAACTTGATAGTTGTCCGGATTGACGGTGTTGAAACAGTAGTACCCGGCAGTATTGGTGTAAAGCCAGTCTACCAATTCGCCATTCCCGTCGCGAAGCTCGACCTTTACATTCTCCAGCGGAACTGTGCCTTCTTTCACTGTACCACAAACGCTTCCGGGAAGAGCCGTGAACGTTGCCTTAACAGTGGCATCGCCTGAGGTCAACGTTACGGTTGTGTTTGGCTGTAACGCATCAGCGATGGTTGCCGCACCTGTTTCAACTGTCCACCCATTGAACGTGTAACCTGACACAGGCGTTACTGTTATCGGTGTAGGGACGCCGTGTTCCACGGTTGCCGGTAATGATGCAGGTGTTGTAATGGAACCGCCCAGCGCTGATATGACCGTCAGTTCATACGTATTGAGAGCAAAGTTTGCAGTCACGGTGAGAGCTGCTGTGACGTTTGCATCCGTTCGCGATGCGGTCAGCATAGCGTCGCTCCAGTCAACGAAGTGATGGCCTGCATCAGGCGTGGCCGTTACTTCAGTTCCGCTTTCGTTGTAGTTCACCGTTTGCGGTGATGTGCCTGTGATTGTGCCGCCTGTGCCCGCGTTGTATGTCAGGGTGTAGGTGTTGATGGCGAAGGTGGCTGCAACAGTCACATCTGTTGTCACGTTCAGTTCGGTGCGGGACGCGGTCAAGACACCGTCGCTCCAACTAACGAAGTGATAACCTACATTCGGCGTTGCCGTTACTTCTGTTCCATTTCCTCCTGAATTCACTGTCTGCGGGGTCGTACCGGTGATTGTACCGCCCGAACCTGCGAGATACATCAATGTGTAAGAGGTGACGGCGCTTCCCCAAGGAATAGTCTTTGTCTGTCCGGCAACAACGGTAACCTCCTCCGGCGTACCTCCTGCTGGAGCCGGATTGTATTGAATTGAGTACGTTCCGGGCAACATCTCCACACCTGTACCGGGGGTCGGCCATAAATATTGCCAACCGCCAATGAGGCCAGATCTGATTGTTCCTACGTAAACATTGTCGCGCTTAACTAGGCCGGTTTGATAGACTACAGGCATGGGCTGGTTTTCAAGGGTCAAAGCAGTATGGTTAACTGTTGCCTTAAATTTATAGTTTTGGGGTAAGAACATCTGCAGCATGAGTTTGCCGTCAGTGCCAGTATAGCCATGATCATACCAGTACCCGCCCCCTTGACTAACAAGTGCTCCGGAAATTGGATTGCCAAGGTGATCAATAACTTGAACGAACGTCTCGCTGGTTTGAAAACCGTAGTTTGGATTCGTTTGGATGTTCTGAATCAACTCCCGACTTGCTTGGTTGTACGCTATCCTGATCTTCACATTAGTATAGTTTGCATCAAGCCCGAGTGTTGTACACCCGTCCGGACCCGTGGTTCCGAATGTGTACCACGTGCCTCCGGGCGCATATTCAATAGTTGCTCCCTGCAAACCGGTTGTTCCATCGCTTGCTTTGAGGCAAACCGTAACGGAAATCGTTTGTGCGAAAGTCCCGCATATTGTAGTAAGCAGCAGGAGAAACATGGCAAAGGTAGCGAGAGCGTAGTTGTTTCTTTTCATGATGATACTCCCCTCGAATGTAATGTGGAGGTTTGATTTTTTAAGCAAGCTCACGAGACAAAGGAAGAAATGTTGAAGAGATCTCGCCCCGCTGCAACTGGATTGAACGGGATGTTTGCATCCTTTGAAGGGTGACCAAAAGCTGTGCCGCTAACTCAATAAGTAATTAGCGCCATTTGATTGAGCTTTTTGCCGCCTTGAATACGAACAGAGAAACCAGAGTTTCTTACCTGAGAACTGGAGTTTCCTGCTCACTGTCTCAGAAAACAGCGTAGGGCACTCCTTGTATGGAGTGCCCTACGTTTTGTCTTGCCGGATCGGATGCTTATGACACACCGCGTCAGTCGGCATGCCCGAGCGTTACTTCATCAACAACATTTTCTGGACGCTGTTGAATTCCTTGCCGTCAATTCCTTGGGCAGCGATTCTGTAGATGTACAGTCCGCTTGCGAGGTTGCTGGCATCAAACGTAACATCATGATACCCGGCTGCTACGGTTCCGCTCATCAACTCCGCCACTTTTTGGCCGAGCGTGTTGTACACAACGAGGCTCACGCTTGCGTCAACCGGAAGTGCTACCCGAATTGTAGTGGAAGGGTTGAAAGGATTTGGATAATTCGGATACAGGGCAAACTCAGTTGGAATTGCAGCAGTGCCGTCTTGTCCTGGTTTTGGCAATGGACACGTAAGGTTGGTGACTGCGCCCGCGACGATGGTTCCGGATTGAGATGGGGACTTGAAGGGATATGTCCCAGGCATCAATTCCATCCCATTGGTAAATGTTCTCCAAGCCCCTGTCGAGTATTCGGTGATGCAAGATCCGAATACCTGTCCGGTCTGGAAGTAGTAGTTCTCTACGCCGGCATTTGCTACCACGACTGGAAACTTGGTCTCTGAAGTGTATTTGTAGGTGACCTCGAATTTGTAAGTGCTTGGAAACAGCTGGATGTCCCGATAGCCAGAGGCATTCAGACTGCCCCAGTCGTACCAATATCCTCCACCTTGACGAAGAGTTCCCCCTGAGGTTATAGCGTTGCCGCTATGATCTTTCAACCAGATACGGAGGATTTGTGTTTTCCAAGTGTAGTTGGAAGCGGTCAATTGGGCGAGTGACTGTTCGACGGTTCCTTGGTTAACAGTCATGCTAATCTTTGTGAAACCGGGGGGAATTGGTGAAAAGAGGTTTCCATTTGCATCCGTTTGACCTGCGAGGGTCGTGCCCCACACGCCAGCGTATGCAGGTGTAGCCTTACCACCCTGGACGCCCTTGTTAGCCTCATCTAACACCTTCAGAGACACATAAGAATTTGTGACTGTGCCGCAAGCAGTTGGGGTCAGATTGATCGGACCAGTTCGTCCGCCCCCATTAGAGAAATACAATGGATGATTAACCGGAAGCAGGTACATGGGATTCGTATAGTAGTTGCCCCAGCTGCCGAAGTTCATTTCAATCAACCCATTGTAGTTTATTTGGACGAGCGAAGTTGGGAAATCTGCATTGCCGCCACCAGCGGGGATAGTAAAGAATGCTTCTTGAGAGGCTTGGTGATACTTCATTCGGAATTTGTAAGTTCGGTCGCTGAAAACTTCCCAATCTACATGACCCAAGGCCCCCGTATTACCAATTGTCTCCCAATAGCCCCCTCCCTGAGAAACCGTGCCGCCAACAGGCTCTGAAATGACTGTTGAACAATCGTTCTTCAGGAGTCTGATTCTTGCGAGGACTGTTTGCCACGTATAGCTTTCAGCTATGCACTGGGCCTTCGATTTCTCAACAGTCCCTTGATGATAGGTCACTGCGATTTTTCCCCAGTTTGGGTTCGGGATGTTGAATGATAGTGTTCCATCCATACCAGTGATTCCCACACCATGCCAAGAGCCATCTGCCCATCTGACAGAAGCTCCGAAGATGCCAGCGCCGTTGTGATCATTGACGGTAACTGTGACTGTGGCCCAAGCAACGCCGATCCCCCAGAGTGCTTCACCTGTGATCTCATTGTTTTCAACGTCTCCTGACCAGTTCTTCCACCCTCCTGTACCAAGCTGAGTACCAATCATATAGTCAGCCGCGCCTTGGATGTTCGTGAGAAATGCTGTACGATTCACCTGATTTAGTGCGAGGATCGAGTAAGCAGTCTCTTGAATAGTCTCATCTCCCGAACTCATGTAGTTCGAGTTCCAAGTAAATCCACCCCCGCTGATTTGGTAGCTGGCGAGGGTTGCAGCGAGATCTGAAATGCTGTTTGCCGCAGCATGCTGTCCCGAAGTGGGATCGAATTCCTCGTTAACGTACGCCAGCCCGTAAAGTGCACCGGCTAGGCCAATTACGTCGTAATAATCGTTTCCATTCAACTCGTCTATTTCCGCTTTTGTTCCGCCAACCCAGTCTACCGTGGGTGCACCGCACGCTGCCGCTCCCACGAGACCCATCCCAATATCCCATGCAGCCAGGTTTGGTATTGATTGATTGGCCCTGGCAGTTCTGATCGATTGAACATAACTTGCAGTGTTGAACAGGATTCCTGCTCCGTTTCGGTTATATGTTCCCGCGGCGAGTTTATTATAAAAATTGTTCCTGACATGATTTGTGTATGTCGTTCCACCAAAGATTTTATCCAACTTTGTTGCAAGGTAGCCATCCGAAGGCGAGAAGTTGTTTGTTTTTGCGAGAAGGTACATCCCCGCTTTTGCCAGACCGTTTTTCTGCGATGTGCTTCCTGTATATTCGTACGCATGAGCCATCCCCATGGCGATTGGACCCACCGTGTTCAGCGCGCTCCCGCCTGTCAGCGGCCAACCCCAACCCCCGTCGGCGTTCTGAGTTGCCACGAGCCTATTCCCTCCATTCAAGAGTGACGAAGAGAGAGTCAACATGGAGTTTGGCATTGGTTGAACTACTTGTTTGCCCGTATTGGACCCTGAAAAAATCGGCATTGTGATGTCCGGTGCCGCAATGGCGGGGCGTTGGTGATTCGGGCCCATCGGTTGTCCTGTCGCCGGTGTAGTTTCAGCAAGGACTATGAGGGCAACGACAAAACACAAAAAGAAGATTCTCATAGCTATGTTTCCTGAATTATGAATAGTATGTTGAGTCTCTCTCTCGTTAGTGAGACGGGGGATCTCAACCGAAGAATTAGGTTTACGTGTCATACAAAGTGCGTCAATACCCCCTTTCTAAGCGTTGAACAAATTAGTTGAGCAATAGATATTCCCGCTGCAAACCCTTGGGAGTTATGAAGGTTTTGGATCACTCCCGTTTCTTACCAACTGCGTTCCGCAAGCCGGACAGTATCGGGCCGTTGGATAGATGATCGGCTCCCGACATTGCTTGCATTCTTCAAGCAACTTGACGCCACAAACAATACAGAATATATGTTCCGCCGAGAACTCGGAGAAATTGCCGCAGTGCGGACAGAGCTTGTACCGGCTTCGTACAACAACATCCCGATCCTTATTGGCCGCGCTATGAATCACCGCTCTTCTTGGGGAAAGAGACATGCAAAATGTGGATTCAGGTTAGCTCCCGCTAACGACGTGCCAGTGATATGCGGCGAAAATGGTGTTGTTTTGAATGCAGAAGGGGATAGAAGTGGGTGGTGAAGAAACTCAGGTTACTTTCTTGGCAACATAAGTTTCCGCAGAGCGCCGGATGGTGGAAATCAGTGCTTGTCCAAACTCAAGGCTTTGAGTGCTTTACGAAGTCCTTGGGGTGTCATCCCGGCCGTCTTCGCTGCAAGCGGGATGTTATTTCCGACATGCTCCATCAGAACCGATAAATAGGCCCGTTTGAATTGTGTCTCAGCTTGAGAATACCTCGTGAAGTTGGCAAACTGTGTCCCGAGGCAGACGCGGCACGTTGTGCCTGCGGGGGCACTTTCAAGCGGGAACGGAAGATCAGACACATTCAGCATGTTGTTGCTTGACTTTGCAAGTATCTGTTTCACGCAATTCTCAAGCTCGCGAACATTACCGGGCCACCGGTAGCGTCGCAAAGCATCAAGGAGTTCGTCAGAAACGGAGAAGGACACTGCAGTTGTCGGGGGTGTGTATTTGCTCAGAAAGTAACTGAAGAGAGGCTTGATATCGTCGACCCGTTCGCGAAGCGACGGAATCATAATCTTCACGCCGCTTATTCGATAGTAGAAATCGTCACGAATATGTCCTTTCTCCACCTCATCTTCCATGCGTTTGTTTGTGGCAAACACCAACCGGACATCGAGCGGAACTTCCGGCTTTCTGGGATCCTGTCCGACACGCGTGATGGTTTTGTACTGCAGAAAATGAAGAAGCTTCAACTGCAGCGACTCGGTGAGTGTGGAGATTTCCGGTATGTAGAGTGTTCCCTGATTTGCGGCTTCCAGCTTTCCGATTTTCATACTGTCGGCTCCGGAAAAGGCGCCTCTTTCGTGACCGAATAGTTCGGATTCAATCAACGTCTCGCTCAACGACCGCATGGGAAGCGTGATAAACGGCTTTGCTGCGCGGCCGCTGCGACGATGTAGCTCAAACGCCAGCAAGTCCTTTCCGACTCCGGTTTCTCCGCACAGGAGCACGTCAAAATTCTGCTCTGCAAGTCGCGTGATTTCAAAATGGATTTTCTTCATGGCATCACTTGCAAACACAAATCGATCATGCTTCTCGGCAGCATTCGCATGAAGGAGCTGTACATGTATCTCCGATTCCCGGAAGCGGAGGGCGCCGGCGATTTTCTCGAAGAGCAGTTCGGGATTGAGTCCCTTGAGTGTGAAATCGTAGGCTCCGCTTCGCATCGCCGTGATTGCCTGATCGAGATTGCCTTGCTCACACAGAACAATCACGGGAATATGGGGGTCGAATTCTTTCTTGATGCGGGCGATGAGGTTCACGTCTCCTATTAGGAAGGAGAGTTCAATCAGCACAACACCGATTTTGCGTGTTGTAAGGGCTTCGAGAGCGGCATTGATGCTGTCAGAGCAGATGACAGAAAAGTGCGCAGCCCAACAGGAAGTTGCACGTTCCTGAAACGATTTGTCGCGGTCGACGAGAAGCAGGGTATCCATATTCCCTCCGGATAGTGGTTTCCGCAGATGCATGCGGAAGGTTCACACCGGCGTCCGGAATCGTGAACGTGCCGGCGGATATTCAAAGCAAAGTAGCACTATATCGTTCTGCATTCTATTGCTCCCGTTGCTTAGATAATTGTCCCGGTTGCAATGAATTGCAGAATTCTTTGTGCAGAAAGCACGCAGTCATGAACTAAGTTGCTTTCATCTGCACAACGCGCCGGCCGTCTTCCATCGAGTTCCTGGTTCTCGATCGAATCGTGCCGGAATTACCGTGCGTAGCTGGATGCCCTGATGATCCTGCTGAGGCGGTAAGTCTGTTGGTTCAATGATATGAGAATGAACTTGAACCGGATTAATGAGGTGGGTAACGTTCACACGAAATATACGTTTGTCGTTCTCCAAAGTCAAAGAAGAATCAGTGAAAAGAGAAATCCATTCGTGAGTTTCTTCAGATATTTCCGAGCTCATCATCAGGTCTGTTTGCTTGAAACTCGCGCCGTTTTTGGTTAGGTTTTCTTTGTTGAAAGCGTCTTCTTCCGGGAAAAACGGGACAAAGGGCCATGTTATCGCAGGAAGAGAAGCAGGTATTATTGGCTGTTGCGCGGAAGGCCATAGTGTGCGCGTTGAAGCAGCAGGAGTTTCATTTTCCGGTTTCAGCTACCGGGGGTCTGAAACAGCCGGCCGGAGCATTTGTGACAATACGGATTGATCACAAATTGCGCGGGTGCATCGGACAAATCGAATCGGAAAAGCCTGTCATTGAGGTCGTGGCCGAAGTTGCCGTCAAAGCGGCTCTTGACGATCCTCGTTTTCCAGCAATGACACTAACGGAAGTGGAAGAGGCAACGCTCGAGATTTCGGTTCTCTCTCCGCTTCGCCGCATCAACGGCCCCGAAGAAATTGAACTCGGCACACACGGATTGGTAGTTGCTTTGGGCAAACAACGCGGGTTGCTTCTTCCACAGGTTGCAGCAGAATACACGCTCGACCGCGAGACATTCCTCAAAGCAGCAATGCAAAAAGCCGGACTTCCCCCGTATGCCTGGCGATTTCCGGAAGTGGAACTGTTTGTTTTCGAAGCAGAGATTGCCCGGGAAGCTGGTGTGCTTCATTAGGAGTTGAACATGAGCACGGCACGCACAATACGCTTTCCCGTCGTTGCCGGAATGTTCTATCCCTCCGATCCGGCGGAATTGGCGGAAGAAATCGACAGCTTGTTTGAACAAGCGGAGAAGAAAAGCGTTGCCGGCAGAATTCGCGGCATCATTGCTCCGCATGCCGGGTATATATATTCGGGCTTGACGGCTGCACATGCATACGCAATGCTTCGGGGTGAGTCGTTCGACACTGTTGTTGTTGTTTCACCCAGTCATCGGGAGTTTTTCAGAGGGGCATCCGTGTATTCAGGTGATATGTACGTGACGCCGCTCGGTGCAATTGAAGTGAACACGGCCTTGCGCGAGCGGTTGCTTGAAGCAAGCGAGCATATTCATGCTTCGGAGGATGGGCATCGGGGTGAGCATGCACTTGAAGTGCAACTGCCGTTCCTGCAAAAGGCGTTGCCGTCATTCAAGTTGCTGCCGATTGTAGCGGGAGATCAGACGGCGGAATTCTGTTTCGAGCTCGGCGTAGCACTCGCTAATGCAGTCCGTGACGAAAATGTGCTGTTTGTTGCCAGCACGGACTTGTCGCATTTCTATTCATCCGATGTTGCGAAGCATCTTGATGATGTAATGATCAGAGATATTGAGCATTTCGATTATGAACAACTGATGCGCGATCTGGAGTCACGGCGAACCGAAGCCTGCGGCGGCGGACCAACTGTTGCAGTACTCTCTGCGCTCGATCGTCTTGGCGTGAAGAATATTAAAGTGCTGCACTACGCCACCTCCGGCGATACGACCGGGGATTACAGCAGTGTTGTAGGGTATGTATCCGCAGTTGCCTATGAGAGCCCTGTGCCCGATGTCCCGGCATAGATGTACCACCAACCGAATGAAAGGTCTCAACGAGTGAACATTGCAATTGTCGGCGCCGGCAAGGTCGGCTCGGTGCTGGGGAAAGTGTTGTCCGTAAACGGAGAGAAGATTGTTGCTGTTGTGTCGCGGAGCAACCGTTCGGCTGCGAAGACGGGGAAATATGTACGATGCCGGAACATCTCGACGTCTTTGGCGGCAATTCCGCCGCGAACGAATCTCGTGATGATTACAACACCACACAGGGCTGTTGAAGAAGTTGCACATAAACTGGCTGCGGTTGCGCATCTCGATTTCAAGAAACTCTCGGTCTGTCATGCGTCGGGCATTCAAAATGCCGATGTGCTTGAACCGCTTGCGGCCAAAGGTGCTACAGTCTTTTCGTTTCATCCGCTGCAGACATTCCCGCGTGACTTTGAGCCGAAGGATATTTTGCCCACGGTACGCGGAATTTACTACGGTGTTGACGGAAATGCCGCGGCAATGCGAAAAGCGAAACAACTCGCGGCAAAGCTGAAAGGCAAAACAATCTATATCAAACCGGAGATGCGAACGTTCTATCATGCGGCATGCGTTGTTGCTTCGAATCACGTGACAACCCTGTTGTGGATTCTCGAGCAAATGTTCGCAGCGCTAAAGACGAGTGAGAAAAAATTCTATCCCGTCTTCGAGCCGATCATCATGGCTGCGTTGCAGAATGCGGCCCGGACGTCTCCTGCACAATCGCTCAGCGGACCGATTGCACGCGGCGGAGTCGAAACGGTGTCGCATCACTTCGAAGCCTTGCAACGGTTTGCGTCGAATCTTGTTCCGTACTACGGTTCAATGTCGGCGGAAACAACGAGGCTTGCCGAAATGAAGGGTTCCATTGACCACGAGCAGGCAAGAATGATGTACAATCTGATCTTCTCCAACATGAGGATATGACTTCGTGAAAGCACTGATTGCAAGCGGCGGACGCGGTACCCGCCTTCGTCCGATTACGCATACACAGAACAAACATCTTATTCCCATCGCCAACAAGCCGATTTTGTATTACGCAATTGAAGCAGCGGCGGAAGCGGGCATCAAGGAAATCGGCATTGTGCACAACGCCGACAGCTTTGAAGTGCCGGATTATGTCGGCGACGGATCAAAATGGGGCGTGAAAATCACCTACATACCGCAGGAGGTTCCGGGCGGGCTCGCACAAGTTGTCATGCTTGCCGAGAAATTCGTCGGCAACGATAAGTTCATTTTCTACCTCGGCGATAATATGGTTGTTGGAGGTATAAAGCGATTCATTGACGAGTTCGAAAAGAGCGGCTGCAATTGCTTTCTCACTCTGTCGAAAGTCAAAGACCCTGAGCGGTTCGGTGTTCCCGAAATCAAGAACGGGAAAATTGTCAGCGTCGAAGAGAAACCCGCCCACCCGAAAAGTCAGTACGCCGTTGCAGGAATTTATCTGTATGACAGTCATATCTTCGAGGCGGTCAAGGCATTGAAACCGAGTTCTCGCGGCGAGCTTGAAATCTCCGACGCCCATCAATTTCTTATTGACAAGAAATTCAAAGTCGGATATACGGAAATTACCGGATGGTGGAAGGACACCGGCAAACCCGTCGATTTGCTTGAAGCAAACCGGCTGATTCTCGATTCGATTACGCCGCGCATCGACGGAGAAGTTGATGCACAATCCGATGTTGCAGGGAAGGTCATCATCGAAGGCGGAGCCCGCATTCTCAACAGTAAAGTACGCGGCCCCGTCATTATCGGCAAGAATTGCATTATCGAGAACAGCTACATCGGGCCGTTCGCCTCAATCGGTGACCGGACTGTTGTTCGGAACAGCGAAGTGGAATACAGTATTGTGCTGCGCGACTGCAAGATTGTGGATGTCGGGTTGCGGCTTGAAGGCAGCATTCTCGGCAACGATGTTGAGATTGTTGAAGCAACGGGAAAGCCGCGAGTTCACCGATTCATGATCGGCGATCAGAGCAGGGTGGAAGTGGCGTAAGGCGGAGGTCAGAAGTCAGAAGTCAGTAATCAACAATCAAATAATCAATAATCAGAACATGCATCTTCAAACATTATTGTTCAACATAAACAACGGAATTGCCACTGTCACCATCAATCGTCCCGACAAACTGAACGCGCTGAATGCGCAGGCAAAGTCGGAATTGCGAGAGGTGTTCACGCAAATCAAAACTGACAGCAATGTGATCGTCGTGATTTTAACGGGGGCAGGGGAGAAGGCGTTTGTTGCAGGAACTGATATCAAAGAGTTGACATTGCTGAATTCGGAAACGGGCAAGGAATTCTCTGCGAAGGGGCAGGAAGTATTTGACTTGATCGAGAACCTCGGCAAGCCGATGATTGCTGCAGTCAACGGCTACGCGCTGGGCGGAGGTTGCGAACTTGCGCTGGCCTGTCACGTCCGCATTGCGTCGGAGAATGCAAAGTTCGGTCAGCCCGAAGTGAACCTCGGCATCATTCCCGGCTATGGTGGTACGCAACGGCTTGCCCGTTTGATTGGACGAGGCCGGGCGATGGAACTCATCCTTACCGGAAATCAAATCGACGCACAGGAGGCGCTGCGAGTCGGGCTTGTCAACAAAGTCGTGCCGCAAGCCGATTTAATGGGTGCCGCGATTGCGATGGCGGAGCAGATCGCAAGTAAAGGACAAATTGCCATCCGAATGGCGCTCAAAGCTGTAAACATGACGCAAGAAACTACGCTCAGTGACGGACAACAGCTCGAAGCATCATTGTTCGGTGTCTGTTGCGACAGCGAGGATTTCAAAGAAGGAACGGCGGCTTTTCTCGAGAAAAGAAAGCCCGCCTTCAAAAGTAAATGAGAGGAAAAAATCGGAAAGCGAAGAACAAAGTTCTTCTGCTGGCATTTGTCGGAGTGTTGACAGCCTCGGTGTCGGTCGGGATAATTCTGTACGAATCCTCGAAACAGGAAGTCTCGCCAACGGCGGCTGCACCGGATCTTCAGACGGCTGTCCGGCAATCGTTGCTGAAGCACGGCATTGACCTCAAGTCCGTGCGAACCCGGCAAGTGAAAAGCAGCGAGGGAACGTTTTCGCGAACCGAATTGCGGGTTACGGTTCCTGCGACATTCAGCACACTGAGTTTCAACTACGACTTGAGTCGGGAAGTTGCGCTGTTAGGGGCGACGGTTGTAGCGACGGAGAAGTCTGAAGATAAGTCGGTGACAATGCACGTCAGGAAAGATGGAGTGATTCATCAGAGTGTTGTATTCACAATCAAGAAAGAAACAAACTAACGGAGTCCGGGAACGGTTATCCTTATAGTGGGCGAAAGGAGTTGACAACTATCAGTTCAGAACCAAAACAACAGAAAGCGGCGAATCAGAACACAGCCGGGGTAATGGATAAGATCGTCTCGTTGGCAAAGAGACGCGGATTTGTATTTCAGTCGAGCGAAATCTACGGTGGCCTAAACGGCTGCTGGGATTACGGCCCGCTGGGCGTCGAATTGCTGCGCAACATCAAGGATGCGTGGTGGCAGTCGATGACGTACCGGGAAGACATCGAAGGGATTGATGCAGCTATCTTGATGCATCCGCGCGTGTGGGAAGCATCGGGTCACGTTTCCAACTTCACGGATCCGATGGTGGATTGCAAAGAATGCAAAGCTCGCTTCCGCGCCGATCAGGTCGACGAAGCTATGTGCGGAAGTCCCGCGTACAAAGGGCGTAAAGCCGCAAAGTGTCAGGCGGAAGGGAAGTTTACGGAAGCCCGCCAATTCAATCTTATGTTCAAAACATTCGTCGGACCTGTAGAAGACGAGGGCGCTGTAGTGTACCTTCGGCCCGAAACGGCGCAGGGCATTTTCGTCAATTTCCTGAATGTCGCGTCCGGTTCACGACAGAAACCGCCGTTCGGCATTGCGCAAATCGGCAAGGCATTTCGCAACGAAATCAACACGAAGAATTTTCTGTTTAGAACGCGTGAGTTCGAGCAGATGGAGATGCAATTCTTCGTCAAGCCCGGAACCGATGTTGAATGGTTCGAGAAGTGGCGGGCCGAACGGATGCAATGGTTCATCGATCTCGGCATGACAAAAGAGAAGTTGCAATGGCATCAGCATGAACCGGACAAGCTCGCTCACTATGCAAAAGATGCGTACGACATTGAATATCAGTTCCCGTTCGGGTGGGGCGAGATAGAAGGAATTCACAACCGTTCCGACTTCGATCTCTCCCAACACGAAAAGTATTCGGGTAAATCGATGCAGTATTTCGATCAGGAATCGAAAGAAAAATACACTCCCTATATCATCGAAACCTCGGCCGGGGCGAGCCGTTCGTTCATGGCGTTCCTGGTTGATGCGTACAACGAAGAGGAGGCGCCGACGGCAGATGGCAAGTCTGAAATCAGAACGGTGTTGAAATTTCATCCCCGTCTCGCTCCGACGAAGGCGGCTGTGTTTCCGCTGGTCAATCGTGACGGAATGCCCGAAATAGCGCGCAACCTCGAGGCGGACCTTCGCCCGCATATGCGTGTGTTCTACGATGACGGCGGCGCGGTAGGCCGGCGCTACCGGCGGCAGGATGAAGTTGGTACGCCGTTCTGCATTACGATTGATTCCGAAACGCTGACGAATCAAACAGTGACAGTGCGTGAACGTGATTCGATGAACCAAGAAAGAGTTGCAATTTCTCAGGTACGGAATTATCTTAGTGTCAGCATCAGGTCGTAGGTTGCATATTCACTACTGAACAATAAGGAGAAAAACAATGTATACATCGTGGAAGTCGGCAATCGCTGTTCTGGTCCTTGCAGCACTCGTCATGTCGGGATGCAGCGCCAGTAAAACGGTAAAGGGTGGAGTGATTGGCGCCGCTGCCGGCGGTGCTGTCGGTGCGGTAATCGGAAAGGCAGCAGGCAACACTGCGCTCGGTGCAATTATCGGTGCCGCCGTCGGCGGTACAGCCGGAGCGTTAATCGGGCGATATATGGATAAGCAAGCCGAAGAAATCCAGAAGGATATCGAAGGCGCAAAAGTCGAACGTGTTGGTGAAGGAATAAAAATTACGTTCGATTCCGGCATTCTGTTCGAAACCGGTAAGTCAACTCTGCAGCCTGTAGCCCAATCCAATATCGCAAAGCTCGCGGTGATATTGAACAAGTACGAAGACACGAACGTACTCATCGAGGGGCACACGGATTCTGATGGGTCGGAAGAGTTCAACCAGAAGCTTTCCGAGTCACGAGCAAGCTCTGTTGCAAATTATGCCAAAGGTCAGGGCGTGGCGGGCACGCGGATTACAACAGTGGGTTATGGCGAATTGCAGCCGATTGCAGGTAACGAAACCGCGGACGGGAAACGGCAAAACCGCCGCGTGGAAATTGCTATCTTTGCCAATGACGATCTGAAAGAGGCTGCAGAAAAGAACCAGCTTCGTTACTGAGCGCACAACGTACAAGCGTAAGCCAGGACTTTCCGGCTTGAGGGTGGGAGTAAATGCCCACCCTTTTTGTGTACACGGGATGATACGTATGAATGTGAAATACATATTCAAAAACCAATTCGATGAGCTTCGGGCAGGTTGGCAGATAGCCCTCTTTCTGATTGTGCTGGGGGCCGCAACGGCGGCCTTGACCCTTCCTCTCATTGTTTTCTTGAAGATTCAAGACACCTTTACTCTCGCGGCGGCATCTCTCGTCGCAGCAGTGATCACAACATTTCTCGTCACGAAATTTGTCAATCGCAAACCGCTGACCGCCGTTGGACTTGCAATCAACGCACACACGATGCGTGAACTCGGCATCGGATGCCTTATCGGTTGGTTGATGATGACGGCCATCTTCGGAATTCAGTACCTGTCGGGATACGTGAAGGTGGTTGCCGTTGAGGTGACGTGGACTGAAGGACTTACAATGTTCGGAATTGCCATCGTCTTTTTTGCTGTCGCGGCAATGTTCGAAGAGGTTTTATTCCGCGGCTACCTTTTTCAAACTCTCGTGCGCGGTATACGGTTCATTCCGGCCGCAGTACTTGTTGGTGTGTTGTTTGGCTTTGCCCACATTCGCAATCCCAACGCCGGTGCATTTGGAGTTGTCAACACGGTTCTCGTTTCAATTGTTTTCTGTATTGCCTACTGGCGGACACGGGGAGTGTGGCTGCCGTTCGGTATTCACTTTGCGTGGAACTTTTCGCAAACTACGCTCTTCGGGTACCCGACGAGTGGCATGCATTTTACATCGTACGAACTAACACGGCTTACACAATTCGGCCCCGAGTGGATGACCGGCGGCGCGTACGGTCCCGAAGGCGGCGCGCTTGCAACGCTTGTGATTCTTCTGTGCGGTGTCTATCTGGTTCTGTCACGGAGCCTGCATCCGTTTGAGGGGATAGTCACGCTTGAACGCAAGGACGAAAATCTGACCGTTGATTTCCTGGAGAGGAGAAAAGCGGCGTGATCCGTTGGTTTTGGTTGACACTTTTCTGTCTGCTTGTTTCCGCTCCGCTTGCGGCGCAAAGCGATGAGGACTTCGATGCAAAGACGTTTAGAGGAATCGAATACGTTTATAATCTTGAATTCGAAAATGCCGACAACGAATTCAACGAACTTGTCAGAATGCGCCCGAATCATCCTGCGGGATACTTCTTTCGGGCAATGGTGACGTGGTGGAGAATTCTTATTGACATGGAAAACGAGCAGTATGACGACCGGTTCTACGACGAACTTTCCACTGTCGTCGAACTGTGCGACAAGATGCTCGACAAGAATGAGAACGATGTTACGGCTCTCTTCTTCAAAGGCGGCGCAATTGGATTCCGCGGACGGTTGAAGGCCCATCGCAGTTCTTGGTTCGATGCTGCAAATGCCGGACGGAGGGCCTTGCCGATTGTGCAGGAGGCGTCATCCCTCGATCCGAATAACTACGACATCCTGCTCGGTTCGGGAATCTATAACTATTATGCAGAAGTCATTCCCAACGAATACCCCTTTGTAAAACCGCTTCTCCTGTTCGTTCCTCGCGGCGACAAAGAGAAGGGCATTAAGCAGATCAGGGCCGCAGCGGAGAAGGGTAAGTATGCCAGTATTGAGTCTTCCTACTTCCTGATGCAGTTGTATTATCAGTTTGAGAAGGACTATCCGCAGGCGTTGGAGTTGGCGATGAAACTCCACACCCGCTTTCCAAATAACATGCTGTTCCACAAATACCTTGGACGATGCTATGTCGTGACCGCAAATTGGGAGAAAGTGAAGGAGATATTCGGCGTTATTGCAGAACGATGTCGGAAGAACCAGCGCGGATACGGCGCAAGCACTGAGCGTGAGGCAGAATACTATCTCGGCATGTATGAATTGACCGCGGGAAATCCCGAGGCCGGACTGAAGCATTTCTATCGCTGCGACGAACTCAGCAGAAAACTCGATGTCGACGGTCCTTCCGGCTTCATGGTGCTGGCCAACCTGAAGGCAGGTAACATTCACGACGTGTTATCGAAACGTGACCTTGCAATGTTGCAATACCGCAAAGTGTTGGGGATGAAAGAGTATCGCGACTCGCACAGTCAGGCACGTCAGTTCATCAAAACTCCCTACACAAAATGAACCCGATGGCCTTCACGATCATCATATATGGACTTATTGCCGCGCTTGCCGAAATTCTCGGCGGCGCATTGGTTGTTCTCCGTAAAGAATGGCCAACGAAGATTCAGGAATACTTGCTCGCGCTGAGCGCCGGCTTCATTCTTGCCCTTGTATTCTTGGAGTTGATTCCGGAAGGAATTCACGCCGTGGGTTTCGAGGCTCCGTTGTATATGCTGGCGGGATATTCGGTGCTTCATTTCTTTGAACATACAATTGTCGGGCACCTGCACTTCGGCGAAGAAACGCATCGCGATGTGATGGTGTCGAAGATTGCAAGTATATCGACGTTTGCCGGACTTTTCATTCACGCGTTCTTCGACGGATTCGCGATCTCGGCTGGTATGCAGTTCGATTTCTCGCTCGGACTTCTCATCTTCATAGCGGTTCTTCTGCACAAGATTCCGGAAGGATTGACCATTGCTTCGGTGATGCTCGCTGCTGAACATCGGAGGCGAACCGCTTTTCTCGCATCGGCGGCGATCGGGGTTGCAACAATGCTGGGCATTGTGAGTGTGTTCTTCCTGGCGAGCGTGAATGAAGAAATTGTTGGAAAAGCCTTTGCCTTCTCGGCAGGAATTGCAACCTACGTAGGTGCAAGCGATCTGATTCCTGAAATCAATCATTCCAAGAATCGGATAATCCCTGTACTTGTGTTTGGCGGAATGGCGCTTTTTTACGTTGGGCAGATGCTGGTGTCTGCCTATTTTCATCACGCTCATTGAACAATCCCGGGCAAAAAAATAGCCGTCGCTCTTGATGAGCAGCGACGGCTGTCCGTTGTCCTGACTGTTGGAAGTTAGAAAATCGCCCCTATTGTAATACGATGCAAAGCTCCGATTGAGCCGAGCGACGAAAGGGCATAATCAACTTTGTATTCCTTGACCGTAATTCCTATTCCTCCCGAAAATCCTGCAAGCCCTGCCGAAGCCCCGGTCTTCAACTCCTGCCGTTGTTCATTGCTGTAACCTACCCGCGCCTGTAACACGCGGCTTAATGTGAATTCTCCGCCGATGGAAAACGCTTTGAACCTGTCACCGAACGTTTTTGCTTCTTCATTCAACTTGTGAAAATTCAGATTGAGAAGGAGGGGAATTCCTTTCGGCACAACAGAGGCTCCCACGACAAAATCAACAGGGAGATTCTCTTTTGTTGAGAGGTATGAGGTCAACTGTGTTCCCAGGTTTCTGAGGCTTGCGCCCAGCGTAACGTTGCTCTCCGGTATGGTGTACAGAATTCCGAGATCGGCTGCAAGTCCCGTTGACTTCTCTCCGGCAATTGACGAATAGATGAACTTTGCATTCGCTCCCCAATAGAGATTTTCATCAATCGTATTGGAATATCCCAAGCTGAATGCGAGATCGCTTGCGCTGAATGTATTTCCTGTTTTGTTGCCGAAATCATCCGTCTCATCAAACGAACCATAGTTTACATACAACACCCCCACGCCGAAATGCCCGAGGTCGGAGATCGGCTGTGAGTACGTTGCATATCCTGAATTGATATCAAGAAGATGTTTGAAGAAACCGAGCGAGCCCATTGGCTCTTCCAACGTGCCGAGTCCGGCCGGATTGTAAAAAATCGTTGCGGGATCGTTAGTGATGGTGACGAAGCTTCCCGCCAACGCGCCGGCGCGTGCGCCGACATCTGTTCTCAGGAAATCGTACGTCGAATTACTGCCGCTTATTGCAAGGGTGAGCGGAAGTGATGCGAGGACAACTGCCAGCGCAAACAGCCGTGTGTGTTTCATCGGGAATCTCCTTCACAAGTGAACTGCGTGTTTCCAATCTATCAATTCAATATCGGAATATCAAGGAAATCGGCCGGAAAAGTCTGTTTGCGTCTCTCCGACGTTTTGTGTATCTTTTTATAGTTAATTCAAAAGAGATCATTGTTTTTGCAGAAAGGAATGGGGCGGAATGAGACCCGGCATTCATCCAATGTACAAGAAAGCTACCGTCACATGTGTGTGCGGAAATACGTTCGAAACCCGTACAACCATTGGTGATTTGAAACTTGAAATTTGCTCAGCCTGCCATCCATTTTTCACGGGGCGCCAGAAGTTGGTTGACTCGGCAGGGCGTGTTGAGAAATACAACCGGAAATACGCAAAGAAGGCCGAAGCTCCTGCGGCATAGAGCAGGACTGCTGTAAGCTGAAACATTCTTGTGGCGCCTTGTGCATGCCGGTCGGCAGTCAGGCGCCACAGTTGTCTTGTAAAGTTGTCCTTTATTCGAGCGCGCCTCATGCACCTTGGATGTATTAACCACTTCTTGTTCGGTATTCCTCATCGCATCACCGGCGTGTGCCACGCACTCCAATCGCACCATGATAAATCAAACTCATAACAATACTGCTGTTGAACACAAGCGCAACCTCTATGACGGGGTTCGCGGCACTGCCGTGAAAATTCTGAACCGTGTGGAGCGGACGGACGCGTATCTCGACAAGCTGCTGGACAACGAACTTCGCTCCGGCGACCTGCCCGATGTTGACAAAGGATTGTTGACGGAATTGGTTCACGGGGTTCTGCGCTGGCAGAACAAACTCGACTGGGTGTTGAATGGCTTCTCGCACGGCAATTTTGCCAAGTCGGAAATCAACGTGAAGAACGCCCTTCGGGTGGGGTTGTATCAGATTCTCTTTCTGGAACGCATTCCGCACGCGGCGGCGGTAAATGAAGCGGTCGAGTTTATCAAACGGATTCGCGGCGACAAACCGGCCGGGCTGGTGAACGCTGTTCTCCGCAACATCATACGGAACCTCGAAAGCATCCGCTATCCCGATCCGGCGAATGACGAGGTGCAGTACCTCTCCGTTATGTTCTCCCATCCGCATTGGATGGTGAAGCGTTGGGTGGGAAGATTCGGCGGCGAAGAAACCCAGAAGCTGCTCAGCGTCAACAACGAGCGTCCGCCGCTTACTCTTAGGATCAATAAACTCAAAACCGAGCCGGCAACGTTGCTGCGGCAGCTTGAGGCCCAGCAAATCCAGTATCAAGGCTCGAACCATATCAACTATTTCATCAGAGTAAAGAGCTTTCCGCGTATCGGACAAAATGAAATGTTCCGGAGTGGAATGTTTACGATTCAGGACGAAAGCGCCGCATTGCCCTGCCTTCTTCTCGGTGCCCAACCCGGCGAGCGTGTGATGGATATGTGTGCAGCTCCCGGCGGCAAGACGACTCACATTGCGGAAATTCTGAAGAATCAAGGCGAAGTCCTCGCAATCGACAAGTATGAAGTGAAACTGAGTTTCATCAGGGCAGCGTGTGATCGATTGGGATTGAAGAATGTGAAGCTTGTTGTTGCCGATGCGTCGTCGTTCGAGCATGAACCTGTTGACCGTGTGCTGCTCGACGCGCCGTGTTCCGGACTCGGCGTGCTGACCAAGAAACCTGACCTGAAATGGAAGCGGGACATCTCGGATATCATCAAGCTCGGCAAGATTCAAGCAGAGTTGCTGGAGAATGCCTCACGGCTTGTCAAGCCGGGGGGCGTGGTAGTATACAGTACCTGTTCGACTGAGCCGGAAGAGAATCAGGAAGTGGTAAAGAAATTTCTTGCAATGCATCCGGAATTTGAATTGGAACATGCCGGCAAATTCGTCAACAGCGATCTCGTCAATGCAGAGGGGTTCGTCGAGACGTTTCCTCACAAGCACGGAATGGACGGCTCGTTCGCCGCACGACTTGTGAAGAAGGTGGCGTAAGGGTTCCATCACCTACCAACATCAAAAGAGAATACACTATGGCAAATTATCTGGAACTCGTTTCACAAGAGCTTCAGCAACTTGAAGAAACGAAGACATTCAAGTACGAAGTCCCCCTCGAAGGTCCGCAGGATGGCGTCGTCCGCGTTAATGGCAAAAAAGTAGTAATGCTTGCGTCAAATAATTACGTCGGGCTTTCCAATCATCCTGCAGTCAGGAGGGCGGCGATCAAGGGCATCAAGGAATACGGGTACGGCGTTGCATCCGTCCGGTTCATTTGCGGCACGCAAGACATCCATTTCGATCTCGAAAAGAAAATCTCCAAGTTCCTCGGAACGGAAGACACCATTCTCTTTTCCTCTTGTTGGGCGGCAAACGAAGCATTCTTTGCGTCGCTAACGAATGAGAAGTTGGGATATGAGACGTACAAAGATGTTATCTACTCCGATCGCCTCAATCACGCCAGTATCATCGACGGGCAGCGGTTGTGTAAAGCGGAGACAACGGACAAAAAAATCTACAAACATAACGATGTTGATGATCTTATCCGCCAGCTTGAGGAGGATAAGAACACCGACTACCGCTTGCGCATTATTGCAACCGACGGCGTGTTCAGTATGGAAGGCGATCTTGCCCATCTCGACAAGCTGGTTGATATTGCAAAGAACTATAACGCAATTCTTTTTGTTGATGATTCACACGCAGTCGGAGTCTGTGGCAAGCGCGGGCGCGGAACACCGGAAGCAAAAGGCGTTCATGGTAAAATCGACGTTCTCACCGGAACGCTCGGTAAGGCAATTGGCGGAGCTGCGGGCGGCTATATCAGCGGGAAGAAAGAACTGATTTCGTACATGCGGCAGAAGGCTCGCACGTACATCTTCTCGAACTCCCTTCCGGCGCCAATCGTGTACGGCGCAACAGCGGCGTTCGATTTGCTGATGAAGGATAAATCAATTGTAACGCGTTTGCACAAGAACACAGCCTACTTCCGTAAAGAGATCGTGAAGCTCGGATTCACCATTCTCGAAGGCGACCATCCCATTGTGCCGATCATGTTAGGTGAAGCGGCAGTTGCGCAAGATATGAGCAAGGAGTTGCTGAAGGCTGGTGTGTACATCAAAGGCTTGTGGTTCCCCGTTGTGCCGAAAGGGGAAGCGCGGTTGCGTGCACAGATTTCTGCCGCATTACGAACGAAAGATATTGATCGGGCTCTCGAAGCCTTCGAAAAAGTCGGCAAGAGAATGAAAGTAATCTGAGAGGTAGAGCGAGACTCCTGTCTCGTTCAATTGATAGAACCACAGGGAGTGTTCCATGAAGCAATTGACCGAAGCCAACGTCCTCGAAGCGTTGAAAGTCGTAAAAGATCCCGACCTTCACCGCGACATCGTCGCATTGAATTTCGTGAGGAATGTGAAAATCGATGGTCGCAATCTCAGCTTCGACATTGAACTCACGACGCCTGCCTGTCCCGTTCGCGACGAGCTGAAAGCCCAGTCCGAGCGGGCGATTCGAAGTACGATAGATGTCGGTGAGGTGAATATCGAGATGACATCCAACGTTACGCGACACACGAACCAGCAGAAGGAAGCGGTGTTGCCCGGCGTTCGCAACACAATTGCGGTGGCGTCAGGCAAGGGCGGTGTCGGCAAATCGACTGTTGCTGTCAATCTCGCCGTTGCGTTGGCAAAAGACGGGGCAAAGGTCGGGCTGGTGGATGCCGATGTGTACGGGCCGAGCATCCCGCTGATGATGGGCCTGACCGGTCGTCCGATGGTGAAAAATCAACGCCTTCAACCAATGGAAAAATACGGTGTGAAGGTAATGTCGATCGGTTTTCTTGTCGATCCGATGCAAGCCGTTATCTGGCGCGGGCCGATGGCGAGCGGCGCGGTGAAGCAGTTTATGTCGGATGTGGATTGGGGAGAGTTGGATTATCTTGTCTTTGATCTTCCTCCCGGTACGGGTGATATTCAGTTGACGCTTGTGCAGACGATTCCTCTGACGGGCGCTGTGATTGTCACGACGCCACAAGATATTTCGCTTGCCGACGCACGCAAAGGCTTTGTGATGTTCCAGAAAGTGAACGTGCCGGTATTCGGCATCGTCGAGAACATGAGCTACTATGCCTGTACGCATTGCGGACATCGTGAAGAGATTTTTGATAACGGAGGCGGCAAGCGTGCAGCTGAAGAACTTGCTGTCCCGTTCCTCGGCGAGATTCCGATTTTTACCTCCATCAGGGTTGGCGGCGACACGGGAAAACCCATTGTGCTGGATGAGCGGTACACAGCACAAGGCGATATCATTCAAACCATCGCACGCAATCTTGCTGCGCAGATCAGCATTCGCAACGCTCAGCAGGAAGCTGCACCGGCAATCGATATTCAGTTGATGCAATAAGAAAGAAAGACGCCACAGAGTCACGGAGACACAGAGAGAGATGTAGAGATTGTCTCTGTGTCTCGGGGTCTCCGTGGCCGACAATGTTATGCAATGGAAATCTCGGAACGCATAGAACTCGCCCTCCAAATCTGCCGACCCTACCTTCAGGCGGATGGCGGCGATGTGAAGTTCCTCAGGTTTAAGCCCGAATCGGGCGTCGTGGAATTGAAGTGGGAGGGGACTTGCCTGATTTGTCCGCTCTCGGCTTTAACTCTCCGTGCAGGAGTTGAGCGGGCTGTGATGAAGGCCGTCCCCGAGGTGAAAAGGGTGGAGGCGGTGGCGGGGTGACGAGAGAGTTCACCGCAGAGACGCCGAGGTCGCTGAGTGAGGTTCTGAGCTTCCCTCCGCGTTCTCTGCGCCTCAGCGGTGAGATAATCCACGAAGAACACGAAGGTCACGAATAAACTCTAACTTGGGAAACTCTCTCTATGCAGCCTCGGTTGCCACAGGAAGCAGTCGGTCGAGACTGACCATTTTTGATGCATCCAGAATTTCGATCCCGATAATCTTATCCCCATCTCCGATATCGAGGACGATCTCATCGGATACTCGCTTGTTCACGGCTTGCTGCTTCCGTTCATCGAACCTGAGATACAGTAAATCCGTTTTGGAGTCGTACTCTATTTTCATCCTTTTTTCTCCCATCGTCCGGTAAGCATCAAGCACTAAAAATCCTTCACCTCAATCAACTTCCCGTCACGAATCTCAATAACTCTTGCGTTCATTCGTTTCACCAGCTCATGGTTGTGCGTTGCCATTATTATGGCAGTGCCGCGGGTGTTGATAGCCTTGAGAAGCTGCAAGATGTCCCATGATGTTGTGGGGTCGAGGTTTCCGGTCGGTTCGTCGGCGAGAAGGAAGAGAGGGTCGTTCACAAGCGCCCGCGCAATCACCACGCGCTGCTGCTCGCCTCCTGAAAGTTCAAGCGCCATTTTGTTGCGCTGGTGACTCAATCCCACATCCGCAAGCGCCCGCAGCACGCTTTTCTTGATCTCTTTTCTCGGCGTTCCTGTTACGTGCAGCGTGAAAGCGACGTTTTCGTACACGCTTCTGTCTTCCATCAGCCGGAAATCCTGAAACACAATGCCAAGCGTCCGCCGCAAGTAGGGCTTCTCATTTGTTTGAATGGTTTGCGAGTTGTACTTGCCGACGATAACGGCTCCCTTTTCCGGCATCACATCCATATACATCAGGCGAAGCAGTGTACTCTTGCCGCTGCCCGTTTGCCCGACAACAAAGACGAACTCTCCGGGATTGATTTGAACGGACACATCTTCAAGAACATTGTGCCCGTCGAACGCCGCCGTGACGTTGGAAAACTGAATCATGTTCTTCCTGCTTTCTGAGCGAGTCTTCTGTTCCGTACAACTTGTGCTGCAAGCGTGATTGCCTCAATCATGCTGCCGGGATTAGCTATGGCTTTTCCCGCGATGTCGAATGCCGTGCCGTGATCGGGCGACGTGCGGACGATATTGAGTCCAACGGAGATGTTAACCCCCTTGCCGAACGACGACATCTTGAGCGGAATCAATCCCTGATCGTGATACATTGCAACAATTGCGTCGAACATTCCCGGCTTGTATGTTCCGAAAAATGCATCGGCAGGGAAAGGGCCCTCGATTTTCATTCCCTCCCTCTGAAACTCGTGCACAACCGGTTGGACAATCTTCACATCTTCAGTCCCGATATCACCGCCTTCACTTGCGTGAGGATTGAGTCCGAGCACGGCAAGTGTCGGCTTGCGAATTCTCCAATCCGTCTTCAACGCCGAATGAATGATACCGATTCTTTCCCGAAGAAGCTGCGTTGTCAGCATCTTTGCGACTTTGCTGAGAGGAATGTGAATGGTAACAAGCCCCACGCGCATCGTTCGCGACACGAGCATCATGGCAACCTTCGGCGAATGCGACAGTTGCTGCACCATTTCCGTTTGTCCCGGAAAATCAACGCCCGCAAGATGTAACGCCTGCTTTGAAACCGGCGCGGTAACGATTGCATCAGCAATACCGACTTGAACAGCTCTGGCGGCGGCTTCGATGGCGAACGCCGCAGTGGCGCCTGCTTGCTTCGAGAGTTTTCCGGGGGAGATATTTGTTCGGGAAATGGCGGGTGTCTCAATGAGCGAGAATCCGGGCGGAGGATCAAACCATGATTTGCCGGAGTAATACGAGTACACTTCTCGCGGCCCGATGAGGACAATGCGACAAGCACTTCGGAGAGCGGGATGCCGGAGGCTTTTGAGCGTCACCTCCGGCCCAATGCCGTTGAAATCACCGACCGTAATTGCTATGACGGGCTTGTTGCTTGTGCGCATCAGAGATTTTGCGTTGCCACCAATGTGTAGTTGCCGGACCGTGCTTGATCACGAAAGACGAACCTTCGGGCTTGCTTCTCATACAGCCACACTTCTTGAAAGCCTGCGTTCGGGTCAAGCGAACGCTCTGTTTTTGTCGGCGGGCCGTAGAGAATATAGATTTTGCCACGATCTGTTTTGTATCCGTCGCCTCCTTTCATTGAACTGAATGCCCGCATTGTGTAATCCACACGCCGGTAGTATTCAACCATCACTTCGTTGTAGTCGGTGTCGGGCGTGCGATCTTTCCGTTTCCAGAATTCTTCGAGGTTCCGAAGTCGCGCATCCCGTGAACCTCGCAGCAACGAATCATACTCGGACTCGCGAGTGATATGTCGCAGCGCCTCCAACGCAAAATCGACGTCGCGCAATGATGACGGCATTTCGGGCCACACCATCAGGAACGGTTTCTTCACGGTTGCGGATAGCGTTCCCTGCATGATTCTCATCTCCAGCTCAAACGGGCGAAGAGGGAGTTTTTCCGCGCCTAATGAAATGAGGATGGCAGCCGTATTCTTTGCATTCTCATCGGGCGTTGGTACATAAGACGGCGCCGCATTCCCGGCACTGACGACTTCAGGCCTGGTGTGCAACATAAGCGGAAGCTGATTGATCGTGTCGGACACCATCACTTTCGGATCCTGAAACATGAACGGCTGGGTCGAAATCGTGTATTCGACACGAACCGGCTCCGCCACCAATGCATCGGAGTAGAGTTGCAGATAGAGGGATGCTGTACTGCCAAAACCTATATTGCCGCCGAAGTTCTGCAACGCGAGAGTGTCATTCCGTACAGTCTGAACAAATATGGGAGTTGAGGTACGCAACGAGGACCCGGAGAAATGCACCGCCCCGATCTTCTTGTTGCGCTCAAGAAATTTGCGCTCGGATTCTAAATCGTCAATTTCAAAGACGATCGTGTACTCGCCGGGTACCACGGAAAACGACGCGATGCCGTGATACCAGTTCTTCTCCTCAGGAACGGATTCTGTACTAAAAGCGGGAATCGTGAAGCGGTTAATGTCGCGGGCCTTTGAAATACCGTTCTTGTCCAGCAACTCGATCAAAACTTCGCCCCGCCGCATGAATGGCGATTGGAGGGAAGGCTCAGTATTCTTTACAGCAATAAAGAAATTGTTGTCGACCCGATACGGAATATCGATGCGTGATTGTGTCGAGTCCTGATCCACAAGATTGATTGCTTCGTAGAACATGAACTGCGGAGTTTCGGCTTGACCAGTGGGCTGCAATGCCCCTTGTTGTTGCGCCCGGACTGAGCTTATCAGCAACACACCAGCCAACACAACGATCATGCGTATCATTCTACCCTCCTCATAAATCCTGTGACAACTTACCTCTTGAAATGACGGAGAAAATCAACCAGCAAGCGTACCCCGACACCCGATCCGCCTTTGGGAATATAATCCGACGGCTCCGCGAGAATTGCCGTCCCCGCAATGTCGAGGTGAACCCACTTGTATTCTCCGATAAATTGTTTGAGGAAGAATGCTGCTGTAATGGTTCCGGCAGCCCGGCCTCCTGAATTCTTAACATCGGCAACGTCGCTTTTGTTCAATTTCTCGTACTCATCAAACATCGGCAATTGCCAGACGCGTTCGTACGTGCGTTCGCCGGCCTCGTTCAACTTGTTTATTGTTGCCTGGTCGTTGCCCAGCATTCCCGTTGCGAAGTGGCCGAGAGTCACAACAACGTGACCCGTCAGAGTTGCCAGGTCGATGACTATCTCGGGTTTGTAACGCGAAGCGTACGACAGTGCATCTGCGAGAATCAGCCGTCCTTCGGCGTCGGTATTATCCACTTCGGATGTTTTGCCATTTAGATGCGTGATGATGTCTCCGGGTTTCATCGCCCGGCCGGAAAGCAGGTTTTCGACCGCAGGGACCAATCCCACAACATGAAGCGGAAGTTTGAGCTTTGCCACTGCCTGCATTGTTGCAATAACAGCAGCAGCTCCCGCCATATCCATTTTCATTTCGCTCATTCCTGCGGCGGGCTTGATGGAAATGCCGCCCGAGTCGAACGTGACGCCTTTTCCGACAAGCACGATAGTTGAAGTGTTACGCTTCTTGTTGTATTCCATGATGATGAACCGCGGCGGTTTCTCGCTTCCCTTGGCAACAGCAAGCACGCCGCCCATCTTCAGGCGTTGGATTCTCTTCTCATCCAGGATAGTAACAGAAATCCTGTTCTTCCTTCCTGCCTGCTTTGCATTTTGCGCGAGAGTTTCGGGGTATATCTCATTTGGCGGGGCATTGGCAAGATCGCGGGCGAAACACGTGGCTTCAATGACAGTAGCTGCAAATGCGACAGCATTCTTGACATCCCTCAACCCGTCGGCTCTACCGGCAACAAGAATGATCTGCTTGATCGAAATCTTTCCGCCGTTCTCTCCGGTCAGATATTTATTGAATTTGTAAAGACTGAGACCCGACCCTTCAGCAAGCGCAACACTGATGGTATATACATCACTCTCGAAACATTCTGATGAAATTGTTGCCGGGTCAGGCACGATGAGGGCAAGCGATTTACCCATCAGGGAGTTTGCTGTCTTTGCTGCGGTTGCTGCGGCTTTCCGGATTCTTTCAATCGACAGCTTCTCACTCTTGCCTAATCCGACAAGAAGCAGAGTGAACGTCCTTTCAGAAGGGAAAAGGGTGATGGTTTCCTGAAACTTCCCGGTGAACGTTCCCGCATTGAAGGCCGGCAACAGACTCGGAAAATGCTGCTTGAGCGAAGCGATTTGTTGCTTGTAGTTGCGTTCATCTTCAGAAATAAAGCAAGTGACAACATCGGCCTGTATCCGTGTTACACTTGCGTGTTCAGTGCGAAATGAGATCATGCAGGAAATCCCCCGTTGGTGATGTATTTGGATGCCGCTTTCAAAACTACTTCCTTTATGTCGGCGAGTGAGCAATTATACAGTCTGGCCCCTGCTGCGTTTTTGTGTCCGTTGCCGCCGAATTCCTTTGCAAGCTCGTTGATGGGAATATCGCCCTTCGAACGGAAACTCATTTTGATACCGTCTTTCAATTCGAGAAACAGTATTCCCGCTACAACTCCCGCTACTTGCATCGGGTAGATCGTGAAATTGTCCGTGTCGACTTCTGTTGTACCGGTTTGCTTCAGATCATTCTGCGTGATAGTAATGTGGGCGAGACGGCCGTTGTATTCTGTTCGCAGACTCGCCAGAGCGTCGCCGAGTAATTGCACACGCCCTGCAGTCCATTGTTCGTACACTTCGTGATAAATCTGCACGGGGTCGGCGCCGCATTCTATCAGGCGGGCGATAATCCTGTGAATCTCCGCATCGACACGAGGAAAGCGAAACGAGCCGGTGTCCGTCATGATTGCACAGTATAAAGCCTGCGAGATGAGAGGGGAGAGGCTGTTTTCGTTCAGGTGAACCAGCAAGCGGTACACAATTTCGCCCGTTGAAGTTGCATCATCATCGATAAGATAATGATCAGCAAAATCCTCCGGATCGAGATGATGGTCGATGCACACTTTGATTGCCTTGCTGCTGAGAAGATGTGCTTGCATCGAACGAACCCTGTCCGTGTGGTTCGTATCCAACACGACAATGACATCAGCGTCGGCGAGTGTGCGGGCATCGGTCGCTTCGTTGAACTGCTTGATGCGATTGTTCGGGTCGAGAAAGGAATAGAAATCGGGCGTGGCGCTGTGGTTGAGTATATGAACCTGCTTGCCTTGAGTGATGAGCCATTCTGCAAGCGCCACTTCCGAGCCCAGCCCGTCGCCGTCGGGATTGACGTGTGTCGTGAGAACAAAAGTCCTGTATTTCTTAAGTACGTCGGCGACCGCCTGTATTCTGTGGTTCATCAATAAAACGGGGAAATCCTGTTGAATGTTCACTCAATATACTCAATCGGCTAACAACAAAAAAGGCAAAGCAGTTGCATGTCTCGGAAGTCATGCATAGATTCGAGTTACGAGAAGATGGACTTCTTTGTGAGAAAGGAGTGTGCGTATGAGAAAGTTCTGCTTTTCAGTCTTGCTTGCAATCCCCTTCTGCATATCTGCCTGCAATGACACGACAACCGTCGATGCCGCAGGATTCTCCGTATCCGAAATCAGCGCCGGTCAGGTTCCGCAATTCGGCTCGACCTCGTTCGTCTACTTCTACAACTCAACTCTTGTGAATCCTGAAGCCCTTCTTTCGGAGATGATATCGGCAGGACTTCCGGTTGTTCAGGCGTGGCAGCCGATTGACAATCGTTGTGCGGATCCCATCGGCGCACGATTTACCGTCGAGCTATTCGAGCCTGATGCGAGGATTGAGAACTACGGTTTTACAAGAGGGGCAGGGCGGTTGGAGTGTGCAACGAAATTGAAACACTACGTAATAAAAGGGTAGTTGACTAAATGAAAAAGGGAGGCACAGAGCCTCCCTTTTTGTTGAGCATTCAGAAATGGGCTACTGAATCACCCACGTTTCATCGCCATCCAACAACTTCTGCAAATCGCCTTCGCCTTTTTTGGATTTCATTCTTGCAATTTGATCCTCAACCTGATGTTCGTACGTCGGGCGATCCTGCGACAGGAACACGCCCATCGGTCGCGGCAACTCGGGGTTGTGAATCATATTGGCGAGAATGAACGCAAGCGTTGAATCATGTTCGTTGTGAACGAGAAGATCGGTAACGGAGTACTTACCTTCCGTGATGTTTACAGCTTCGGGAGTGAAGCCGTTGAGTCGGATTCCTTTTTCCTTTTGCTTGCCGAATACAAGCGGTTTACCATGCTCGAGGTAGACAATCGTATTGTCACGAGTTTCCTTCTCCGTGAACTGGAAGAACGCCCCGTCGTTGAACACATTGCAGTTCTGATAAATCTCAACGAATGCAGAACCCTGATGTTTTTCCGCTCTGCGAACCATTTCCTGTAAATGTTTCGGGTCACGGTCCATCGTGCGGGCAACGAACGTTGCGCTCGCTCCGAGTGCCAGCGAAACAGGAACGAACGGATAATCGATGACACCGATCGGAGTGGATTTCGTTACCTGACCCAACAACGAAGTGGGCGAGTACTGCCCCTTCGTGAGTCCGTATATCTGGTTGTTGAAGAGAAGGATTTTGATGTTCAGATTGCGGCGCAGCATGTGAATCATGTGATTGCCGCCGATGCTCAGGCCGTCGCCGTCGCCGGTTGCCACCCACACGTCGAGCTTCGGATTCGCAATCTTCACCCCTGACGCTATTGCAGTCGCCCTGCCGTGAATGCCGTGAATGCCGTAGATATCCATGTAGTAGGGAAAGCGGCTCGAGCATCCGATGCCGGAGACTGCAACGAAATTCTCCTTCGCATGAGGAAACTCCGGGAATACTCGCTGCACCTGGGCAAGAATCGAGTAATCGCCGCACCCCGGACACCAGCGGACATCCTGATCGGATTGGAAGTCCTTGATCGTCAACTTGACGGGCGTTGTTTTGTCTTGTGTGATTGTATCAGCCATTCTTAACTCCAAGTATATCGTAAATTTTCTGTTCGATTTCTTCTGACCGAAGCGGCAACCCTCTGACCATATTAAAGCCGATAGCCGGAACAAGATACTTCGACCTGATGAGCTTGATAAGCTGGCCGTTGTTGATCTCGGGAATCAACACAGTCTTGAATTTGTAGAGAATCTCGCCGAGATTTTTCGGGAACGGATTGAGATAGCGAAGATGGGCGTGTGAAACAGAATATCCTGCTTCGCGTACTTCCGCAATCGCCGACTTGATGGAACCGTAGGTGCTACCCCAGCCGAGAACGAGCAGATCGCCTTCGCTGTCGCCCTCCACCGTTTGCAGCGGGATATCATCAGCGATGCGTTCGATTTTTTCTCCACGGAGTTTGATCATGAAATCGTGATTGTCCGGGTCATAGTTGATATTTCCCGTGATATGTTCCTTCTCCAATCCTCCGATGCGATGCTCAAGTCCCGGCGTTCCGGGAATTGCCCACGGGCGTGACAAGGTCTTCTCGTCACGCGCATAGGGCTGGAATGTCGCCTTATCTTTAGCAAAGGTTACAGGAATTTCAGGCAAGTCATTGACGTTCGGAATCAGCCAGGGTTCGGCACCGTTTGCCACGTAGCCGTCTGTCAGACAGATAACCGGAGTCATGAACTTGATGGAGAGACGGGCTGCTTCATAGACTGTAGAGAAGCAATCAGCCGGAGTTGATGCGGCAATGACACAGAGTGGAGCCTCACCGTTTCTCCCGACAACTGCCTGCAGAAGATCTGCCTGTTCCGTTTTTGTCGGAAGTCCGGTACTTGGCCCGCCGCGCTGAACGTTCACGATAACAAGCGGTAGTTCCAGCATGATCGCGAGGCCGATTGCCTCAGTTTTGAGCGCCATACCGGGGCCGCTGGTTGTTGTCGCGCCCAACGCTCCCGCATACGACGCGCCGATTGCCGAACAAATAGCGGCAATCTCGTCTTCGGCTTGGAACGTCTTCACGCCGAAGTTTTTCATCGTCGAAAGCTCATGGAGAATATCGCTTGCCGGTGTAATGGGGTAGCTGCCGAGGAAAAGTTCCAAGCCTGCTTTCTTCGCTGCTGCAACAAGTCCGAGTGCGGTGGCAACATTGCCCATGATGTTGCGGTACTTTCCGGGGGAAAGTTTTGCCGGCTTTACTTCATAACGAGTAGTGAAGATTTCGACGGTATCGCCGTAGTTGTAGCCTGCATGAAGCACGCGTGTATTGGCTTCAATTACCTGTGGATCCTTCTTGAACTTGTCCTGAATGTAGCGGATTGACTGGTCCAGCGGACGGTTGTACATCCAGTACATCAGTCCGAGCGCAAAGAAGTTCTTCGTTTTGTCTACGAATTTTGTCGAAAGGTTCATGTCGGCAATCGCATTGCTCGTCATTTTGCTGATAGGAACCTTGTACACCTGAAAGCGGCTGAGCGAACCATCCTCCAGCGGGTTGGTCGTTAGTCCGGCGAGCTTCAGGTTCTTTTCGTTGAACGCGTCTTCGTTGACGATAACCGTTCCGTTTTCCCGCAGCATCTTCACATTGGTAATCAGCGCGGCGGGATTCATGGCGACAAGAACATCACATGTATCGCCGGGCGTAAGAATATCCGTACTGCCGAAGTGAATCTGAAATCCGCTGACGCCGTACGTCGTTCCCGCGGGGGCGCGAATCTCCGCCGGATAATCGGGCAGCGTGCTCAGGTCATTGCCGAGCGCGGCAGCGGTGTTGGTAAATTGCGTTCCGGTGAGCTGCATGCCGTCTCCGGAATCACCCGCGAAGCGAATGGTAACATCTTCGAGGGTCTTAACAGTTCGTCCCATACCTATCTCTGTAGTTGTTGAGTAGTGTTGATAAAAAAAAATCGACATTTCTCAGTACGAGAAGCCGACTCTGCTATCGGTTAGAAATTGTACACAATTGCAACATTTTCTATGAACAAAAATACGTTGTTTAGGAAGGAAAAGCAAGGTGAAGGAATTCCCCTAGCAGGTTGCTGAAAAACTCATAAAAAGTTCGCGATTGATCAATCGAGTGTTTATCTTGGTGGCGCATACTCCACCATCAAGGAAAAGAGCACCAT